>ULWV01021447.1_pt1 | contig 21586 bp, 30 predicted proteins | sample 1960651 | NCBI WGS metagenome assembly ULWV01 (sample SAMEA4835820, study PRJEB28245) | human gut metagenome | biome: gut microbiome; material: fecal sample | place: Denmark | collected 2008
ATTTAGTAGTAAGGATCAAGCATGGGAGACACCGAAAGAATTTTTTGATAATTTAAACGGCGTGTTTAATTTTACATTAGATGTATGTGCAGTTCCAGAAACGGCTAAGTGTGAAAAGTATTTTACTCCGGAAATAGATGGATTGATCCAAAATTGGGCAGACAATATGTGCTGGATGAATCCGCCGTATGGAAGAGAACAGGTTAAGTGGATAGAGAAGGCCGCGAAGGAAAGTTTAAATGGCGCTACAATTGTATGTTTAATTCCTGCTAGACCAGACACGAAAGCGTGGTAAAATATAATATTCCCAAATGCCAAAGCTGTGTGTTTTGTAAAAGGCAGATTAAAGTTTGGTGGCAGTAAAGACTCAGCACCTTTTCCGAGTGCGGTTGTAATATTTGGAAATAGGCTAACTAATAATCAAGAGGATATACTGAAAAATATTGGAACATTGGTTGAAGTTAGATAACGAAAAATAAAAGATATATTTTATTAGGAGAACAGGACACGAGTTATTTATATTTTAAAGAAATTATATCGTTAATATTAACATTGGCTTTCTTTATATTTTTTTAACAGTAAACTAGGAGGATTTATGTACGATTTTGGTTTTGAAGATATAGCACTTATAATGTGGGTTGTACTTTGTTTAATGGCTTTAGTGTCGTTTTAAAAATAGGGTGGTGTAAAACCACCTTACAAGGAGGTAAATATATGAGCGTAGGCGACATAGTTTTACATATACCAAAGGTTAACATTTATGAAGATATAATTGGAAAGGTTTTTGACATAGTAGAAGATAAAATTTTTGTTGAATTTAGATATGACAATGAATTAATGATTAAAGCCTTTGACATAAAAGAATTAATATTGATAAAAGGAGCATAGACATGGCAATTAAGAAATTAAGCGAAAGAGAAAAATGTAGGAGTAAAGTTGCAGTATGGTTTGGTAGCAAATCAAACTTCATGCATCCAGTAAGAGAGGCGGTTGCAAATAGTTTTGATGAAGTTTTCAACAACAGAAAAAGAGGTTTTATAAAAGTAATACTTGAGAATGATAGCCAAACGATAACGATAGTAGACAATGGAAGAGGTATTCCAATTCATTTAGAAACTAATGGAACGGAAAATTATAAGCTATTATTTGAAACACTTTTCGCTGGCACAAAATACGAGAATGACGATGAGTTTACAACGGGGACAAATGGATGTGGTATGACTGTTACACAATATTGCTCTGATTATTTCTATGTTGCAAGTAGAATTGAAGGAAAAGAATATTTTGTAGAATATAAAAATGGCGAAGAGTTGGTGGCTTGTGACTTAGATGGTTATGTTTGTGAAGAACTTGATGGAACATCAGTTACATTTAAACTATCAAGTGAAGTTTTTGACAGTGTGACATTTAATCCTGATGAAATAAAAGATTTATGTTACAGAACGGCTTTAGTATCAAACGGCCACACAGAAGTTATATTTGAAAATAAAGTAAACGGCACAACAGAAACATTTAAATTTAACTCTTTAAAAGATGGGTTAAATAAAAATCCAGTAGAATTATTGGAAAAGGAAGTTATAGATGGAAATAGAGACAAACACAAAGTTAAATGCGTTATATCAAATATTGTAGAAGATGATATGACTCAAGATGTTTATTTAAATGCTACTCACTTAATAGAGGGTGGAACAATACATGACGGAATATATGAATCAATAAGAAGATTTATAAATAAATATATAGAAAAGAATAATCTTTATAAAAATAAAGAAAAGAAAATAACTAAAGATGATGTAAAAAATTCAGTGCAATTTATTTGTAATTATTTTGCAACTAAAATAGAGTTTGCAAATCAAACTAAATTTTCAACTAAATGTAAGATTTATAGAGATATTATAATTGATTATATTTTAGAAAATCTTGAAGTATTAGAGAACGAAAATCCTATTGAAATAGAAAGAATGGCTAAAAATATTCTTATAAATAAAAGAGCAACAGAAAAAGCAGCGGAAAACTTTGAAAAAATCAAAAAGAAACTGCAAGGTAAAATCACGATAGATAACAGAGTTGATGGCTTTGTTGATTGTAGAAATCATGGCGAAGAGTCGGAAATATATATAGCGGAAGGACGTTCTGCTCTTGGAAGCATAGTTTTGGCAAGAAATTCAGACTACCAAGCAGTTTATCCAATAAGAGGGAAGTTGTTAAACATATTAAAAACAGACCTTAAAACCGCTCTGGCCAACAAAGAAATAGAGGCATTTGTAAAAATATTAGGATGTGGTGTAGAAGAAAAAATAAAAGGTATGCCACTATTCAACAAAAATGATTTAAGATTTGGAAAAATAGTAATTGCAACCGATCAAGATACCGATGGATTACATATACAATGTTTAGTATTGACGGCAATATACAGACTTTTGCCGAGTTTAATTAAAGATGGACACGTTTACATATTAAATACACCGTTATTTGAAGTGAAAGATTTAGAAAATGATCAAGTTCATTACGCTTATAATGAAACACAAAGAAATGAAATAGTATCAAAATTAAGCAAATACCAAATCAACAGAAATAAAGGTTTAGGAGAATTAGACGCTGAGACTATGTCAAACTGTATAAACCCAGAGAGTAAAACCAAAGTTCAAGTAACTTGGGAAGATGCAGAAAAAATTGCATATTGGTTTGATGTTTTAATGGGGGACAACGCAAAAGAAAGAAAGGATTTTGTTAAACAAACTTTGCCTGATTACATAATGAGTGTTGATAACGATGCGGAGATTGAAGAAGTTGGAGAAAGTAAAGGTATTATAAATATATTACAAAATAATATTAAAGAATATGCTGGCTATATAATTACGGATAGAGTTTTACCTTCTGTAGAAGATGGTTTAAAACCTTCACAACTTCGTATATTATGGACTATGTATAAAAAGAAGGCTTTTAATTTAACAAAGTCGGGAAATATAACAGGAGAGGTCTTTAAGTATCATCCACATGGGAACACATACCCAACATTGGTTAAGATGGCTCAAGTTGACAGACAAAATATACCTCATATAATTGGGAAAGGTAATTTTGGCCAGCACACAAGCAACGAATTAAAAGAGGCAGCAGAAAGATATACAGAGTGCAAACTTTCAGACTTAGCCATTGAAATGCTTGAGGGGACAAAAGGCGATGCGGTTGATTTTGTTCATAACTTTGATAAAACAGAATTGATGCCGAAGTATTTGGCAACTAAATTCCCTTCGATATTAAGTTTTGTAAATACAGGTATAGCTTTAGGAATGGCAAGCGCAATCCCTTCATACAACATAAAAGAGTTATGTGATGCTGCTATAAAATATCTACAAGAGGGCGAGAAAGAGGTAATATATCCAGACTTTGCAACGGGTGGGTATATTATAGAAGACAAAAGAATGTTTAAGGAAATTTGTGAAACTGGGAAAGGTAGTGTAAAAATTAGAGGTAGGGCTGAAACGGTAAAAAATTCAATTATTATAACAGAAATACCACATTCTACAACAAGAGAAGCAATTATTGAAAAGATAATATTATTGACTAAAACAAATAAACTTCCAGAGGTAGCAAGTGTAAAAGACCTTACAGACTTAAAAGGTTTAAAAATAGAGATTGTTTGTAAACGTGGAACAGATAAAAATATGTTACTAGAAAAGCTTTATAAACTAACACCATTAGAGGATAGTTTTAGTGTAAATATGAATGTATTAGTTGGTGGCGAACCGAGGTTGCTTGGGGTGTATGACATAATAGAAGAGTGGTCAAAATTTAGGATAAAAAGTATAAAAGGAAATTTATCTTATAAAATAAAGAAACAAGAAAAAGAGCTATATATGCTTAGAGCTTTAAGGAATGTACTTTCAGATGTAGACCTTGTAGTTGATATAATTAGAAAAACTCCAAAAGATGAAATACACGAAAAGATGAAAGAAAAATTTGGGTTAGACATTGAACAATCTAAATTTATTTGTAATATGCAGATTATTAACATAAACGAAGATTATATAAAAAATAAAATAAAAGATATAGATAAAAAAGAAGAAACCCTTGAAGATTTAAAAGATATTTTAGACAACAAAGACAAAGTAAGAAATATAATAATAGAAGGGTTAAGGGAAACTGTTGAAAAATATGGCATAGAAAGAAAAACTCAACTTTTAACAAATGTTAGAGAAGTTAAAATAGAAAAACCTTTAGATGTAGTAGAGGATTATAATGTAAAGGTCATGCTAACAAAAGAAGGGTATTTCAAAAAAGTTCGCCTTAATGCTTGCAAAGGCGAAAATAAATTAAAGCATGGTGATCAAGTTATATTTGAAAATGATTGTAGAAACACTGACGAAATAGTATTCTTGTGTGAAGATTTAAACGCATACAAGTTTAAAATGTATGAATTTGAAGACATGAAATTAAATGCACTTGGTTTATACATGACCAATCATTTAAAACAAATTAAACCCCTTGCCGCTTTTGTTATAAGTGATAACGAATATGTGTTAATTACATATAAAGAAAGAATTGCAAAAATTGACATTAAATCATATAAAACAATTACAAACAGAAGGAAACTTAAAAACTCGTTGTTAAGTACTGACATTGTAGATGTTATAGCTTTAAAAGAAGATATTAAACTAAATTATAAAACTAAAAAAGGAAAAGTAAAGGAAGTTGATACAAAAGAACTGTTACAAAAAGTGAAAAGAGATACACAAGGCGTAAAAATGGTTGGAAAAGATGAAATTATTGAAATAAATATAATATAATTTTAAATTAAAATACACCAAATATTGAATTTGGTGTATTTTTTTGTATAAAAAAAGGATTTTTTGAAAAAAGTATTTACGTTTTTAAAAACATATTATATAATAAATTTACAAAAAAGTGGTAGAGAAATAAATGCAAATAATAAAACAACAAATAATAACAATAGAGATCAACATAAAACTTTTTATAGATTGAATTTTAATCAGAGAAGATAAAGGCATAAAGAAATTAGGACATCGCAGGGAATAATAAGGAAGGTTAATTCTATCTGTAGGAAGTTTTTTTGCGTTCAAAATTAGGGAGTTTGCAAAAAAATACAAAAAAATACTTAAAAACTTTTTACAGATTGAAAATTAACTTTATTAATAAGACATAAGGGTAAACAACAAGACATTATAAGCATAGACAACGCAAGGTATAGGAAGAAGTTAATTTCATCCGTAGGAAGTTTTTTTGTGTTTAAATTTGTGAAAAAAATGTAGAAAAATGTAGAAAATTATAAAAATATTATAAAAAAAAGGGAGAGAAATTAAAATGAAAAAAAATATATTATTTGGAAACAACGTAGTAATAGAAATGACTTTAGAAGATGTTGTAGAAAGATTTAAGAAACAAGTTACATACTTTGCGATGAAATGTGAAAAACAAATCATGGGGAGCGACTTTACTAAAGAAGATTATGAGCAAATAGGATACATGACATTGGTAGAGGCTTTTGTAGATTATGATGACACCTATGTGTTTTCAACTTATCTTGATACAAAATTAAGAGGTGAAAAAACTAAAATAATGTCTAAAGTTTGTGCTGAAAAAAGAAAGGTAAATTACTTAAAAACATCTCTTGATGAAGAAAGCAAAAACTGTGAAGATGGTGCAACTTTATTAGATGTAATCGGTGAAGTTGATCATGGTATAGAAGATTTTGACGGGGATGATTTTGTCAAAGGTATAGTTGACAGATTAAATAAAGAAGAAAGGTTAATGTATTTACATATAATCGAAAATGGAATGAAACCAGTTGATTATGCTAGAAAAATAGGTGTAAACAGACAAAATGTAAATTATAAATTAAAAAGATTAAAAGAAAGATTATTGAAACTTTATAACGCGCACAACGCAGGATTTTACGAAGAAAGAAAGGTTGAAACTATGGATAAAGGAATTTTAATGGCAGCAAATGAAATAGTAAACGAAAGAGTTGAAGAAATGGCAAAAGAAGTTACAGAACAAGAACTTCAACCAAAGTTGACTATAGTTAGAGTTGGAAACGATCCAGCATCAGAAAAATATGTTAATAATAAAGTGAAACTTGGTGAAAAGGTTGGTATAGAAGTTGACACAATGATTTTACCAGAAGAAACAAGTCAAAAAACATTAATAGAAAAAATGAAAAATAAAATATATGGGGAAACTGGCGTAGATGGAATTTTACTACAATTACCGTTACCAAAACATATAAACGAAGGCTATGTACTTCAAGAAGTTCCGTGTTGGTTAGATGTAGACGGATTTACTTCTGGAAATTTAGGCAAGTTAATGCGTGGCGAAGATATTATACAACCGTGTACACCTAAAGGAATCATGACAATGCTTAATCATTACAACATAGATATAAAAGGAAAAGATGTTGTAATAGTAAATAGAAGCAACATAGTTGGGAAACCCCTTGCAATGATGATGTTGAAAGAAGATGCAACGGTTACAATATGTCACAGTAAAACAAAAGATTTGAAAGATAAAATCTTTAACGCTGACATAGTTGTAACAGCAGTAGGACAAGCAAATTTCTTAAATTATCACGATTTTTCAGATGATACAACAATAATAGATGTTTCAATTAACTTTGATGAAAATGGAAAGATGTGTGGAGATGTTTGTAAAAACGACTACGAAGATTTAATGAAGTATAAAAAATGTAATATAACCCCAGTCCCTAATGGTATTGGGCCGATGACAGTTTTATCACTGATGGAGAATGTGGTAGAAATGCATAAAAGAAATGTAATATTTTAAGTTTAGAAGGGGAGAAATCCCCTCTATGAAAAAGGAGATTGGCATGGATTTAAAGAAAATATTGAACGTATCAGACAGTTACCAAATACCAGAAAAGTTGATGCAAATACTGTATAAAGAAAAAGAAAGAGAAGAATTATTCATGGAACTGCTTGAGGTTAATAATTACGATGTGAGTTATGATTGGTTTACAAAACACTTTGAAGATGAACACGCAGACAGAAAAGTTAAAAAACAAGATTTCACACCTAAATGTGTTGCAGATCTATTAAGTAGAATAGCTCTAGTTGGAGAAGGTGATGCTGGGAATTATTACGAAGTAGCTGCTGGAACGGGTGGAATATTAGTGAAACATTGGGACAATTACAGAAGAACTTATTCGCCTTTTGATTATGAACCTAAATATCATTTTGCCTTCGTGGAAGAGTTAAGTGATAGAGCAATACCTTTTCTGCTTTTTAATATGATGATTAGGGGGATGAATGGTGTAGCGTTGCATTGTGACAGTTTAACAAGAGAGTGTAAAAATGCCTACTTTATATGTAATACTAAAAATGATCACCTTAAATTTAGTGGAATTAGTAATATACCAAAAACAGAACGGTTTGAAAAAGAGTTAATGGTTAAGTTTATAAATGAAGACTATGTAGAGCATAAAGAGTTGATGGACTTAGAAATATTAAAAAATATATTGTAAAACTTGAAAGAGACTTATCCCTTTTAAGAAAAAGGAGAGAAAAAATGAAAGTTAATGAAAAATATGTAGAAAGATTATTAGAAGAAATTTGGGAAGATTTAGAAAAAGCGTATAGAGCAACATATGGAGACTGGAAAGATCTGTATGCAAAAGAGGCGCAAGGAAAAATAAAAGCCTTGTTAACTATAATAGATTTTGAATAGTTTAAAATATAATTTTTATTTAGAAAGGTTGGAATGTATGAAAGAAAATAAATTTAGAGAATATAAAAAACTTATAATAGGTACAACTCATGAATTAACATCTGTTGTAAGCAAATTAAAAGAGATTGAAAAAATGAAATATGAATTTATAGCAGAAAAAGAACTTTTAACAAAAGAACAAAAAGAAGAACTTGTAGAGTATGAAAATATAACTAGAGAATGTTTTGATTATATAGATAGTCTTTAATTAAATAAAATAATTCTTTTAAGTCATGGGAGGAAAATATGTATAAAGTAAATCAAGTTGTAAAGTTTAAAAAGCCTATGAATAAATTAAGAAAAGTAGGAAAGATATTAACTAAATTTAAAATAATCGACAATTTTGATGGATGTTATATTGATGGTTATTGTTATTTAATTAAATATTCAACATTTGAAAACCCTATTTTGGTTATGGAAGATAGAATAATTTCAGTTGTTGAATAAAAATATCATTTTATAGGAGACAAATATGGAAAAAGAAAGATGTGAGAACTGTAAGTTTTCGTGGGAGTTTTACTATTGTGGAAATACTGAATTAAGATGTAGAAAGGGTTTTTATATCCCAACCGTCAATGTTGATAGAATTGTTAACAAGGCTAGTTGTGGATATTATAAACCAAAACAAATAAAATTTTAGTTTTATTGAGAGGTAAATAAATGAAATTGATATGGGAGCATAAACGAACAACTTTCTTTACGGATAAAAGAACTAATGTAAGATATAAAATAACAACACATCAGCTTAAGTATGAACCATATTATATTTTTGAAAAAAGGCATGAATTAAAGGTTAAAGCCAAAAAATATTGGTTAAGTAAAACGATTAAATAAAAGTTTGACTTTATTGGGAGGCAAGTAAATTAAAATAGATAAATGTGTTTACATCCCTCCCCGTAGGGGTATAAATAAAATAAGAAAAAAGGACGTTTAAGGGAGAAATAAATATGCTAAAATTACAAAAACAATTGAAAGTTAAAAAAAGAGATGGTCAAATTGTGCCATTTGATGCGAAGAAAATAGAAGGTGCTATAAAATTATCGGCTGAAAGAACAAGAAAAACATTAAGTGATAATTTTTGCGACAAAGTTGTAACTTCAACATTAGAAAATCTTATGCATAGAGGTTTAATTATGAGACCAATAGATGTTGATGATATACATTTAAGCGTGGAAAATGCACTATGGGAAGTAGATAAAGAGTTATACAATGAATATAGAAGTTATAACAATTACAAAAAGAGATTTAATCACTCATTTAATAATATATTAAAAGATGCAAAAAACATAATATATGAAGGTGACAAAGAAAATGCCAATAAAGATTCTTGCATAGTGTCAACAAAAAGAGACCTAGTATCAAGTTTAGTTGGTAAAGAGTTATATTTAGAATATGAACTAGCTCCACACTTAGCAGATGCTCATAAAAATCTTGATTTTTACATACATGATGCTGGGGATAGATTTTATAACTCAATAAATTGTTGCTTATTTGATGTTGCAAACGTGTTAGAGGGCGGATTTAATTTAAACGGCAAATTTATAGAAGAACCATCGAATCCAGAAGATGCTATGGAGAAAGCACTTGATTTATTAAATGACATAATCTTAGTTGCAAGTAGTCAACAATACGGTAGACAATAAATTGCCGTAGTAAAACCCTGTTAACCCTGCCAAGGGGTGTGGCCGCAAGGCTGCTAACGGTGAACTCTAAGTCGTAAGATATGGGAATACCGTGTTAAGTTTTAACGTTAAGAAAGAGAGAGTATGAGAGAGGTAATTTATAAAGGCGAAGTTGCTTATAAGACAAAATTTAAAGATTATTATGTAACTAAATCGGGGAAATTGCTCACTGTTAAAGTTAAAGGTGGACAAGGAAGTGTAGATTATAACAATCCAAGAGAACACAGTTTCAAAAAAGATAAAGATGGATACATAGAATACTGTTTGTCTGTTATATCGAATGAAAAACATAAAAGGTTATATAGAAGAGGACATCGAATTATATGGGAAACGTTTAATGGTGAAATACCGAAAGGAATGACAATAGATCATATAAACAATATACCGTATGACAATAGAATTGAAAATCTTCAACTTTTATCTAGGACTGACAACACTAAGAAATCAGTGAGAAGAAAAAGTTTGTTTAAAGGTGTTTTGAATGATAAGAGAGGATATTATGATGTTTATGTAAATAATATATACAAGGGGACATATAAAAAGAGTGATATGTTTGAATTGTTTAGGATTGAAAGTTATGATGTAACTCAATTTAATAAAGGCATTTATACTCAAAATTTAATAAATAAAAAGATAACGTTAAAATTGAATGTAGAGGACATCGAAAGGATAGGATAATATTAAAGCTAGTATTATGCCGAATAACCGAGTAGAGTAGACAGTGAGATAGGCACACTGTAGAAACACAGGGGAGTAATTAGCAATTACTCAAGATATGTTGCAAAGGGGAAGGTTATTACTGAGAATGGAAACATTCACACCCTTTGGGTTTTACTTGCCCCGAACTTGATAATTCACTTTCAAAATATGTAAAAATATGTTGGGATTATCTAACTGAACAAGGTATAAAAGAAGAAGAAGTTGAAGAAATTATATTAAAAAGACTTTGCAAAAAGTTTAAATCTGTACAATACAAAATAGAGTGTGTAAACAACGCAAACGGACAGACTGCTTTTGTAACTTGGACTTTTGGTACAAATACAACAAAATATGGAAGGGCAATATCAAAAGCAATACTAGAAACAAGAAAGAAAAACATGGCAATTTTCCCAAAACTTGTACTGCTATACCATGATGATTTCCACGGAGAAAACGCACCAAACCATGATATATATTTAGAATGTATAAAAGTATCTATGAATAGCATTTACCCAGATTATACATCTGCAATGAATGGATACATGAAAGAGGTTTATGATAGATGTGGGACGATAATTAGTCCAATGGGTCAACATTAACTACGGCTCATTTAAAACCCAGTGAACCTAGAAATCTAGGGTGTGGCCGCAAGGCTGCTAACGGTGAACCAACACAGGAATACCGTGTCAAGCCGAGTTTATCGGAAGATGTAACGACTATCGAAAGCATAACTTAAATTGTAAAGCTAGATTTAAGCGAAGAAGTGAGTAGAGTACAGGTAATTAGGTGAAAATCCTGACTGGAAGCGCTGGGCAACGTAAAGCAAACGTTGAAGAGATAGTCTGTGAGGTGAAGAACCTCATGTGTAGAGCTTATCTGTCACCATATTGGGATGAAGAAGGAAAAGAAAGATATATAGGAAGATTTAATCTTGGGGCTGTGACTTTAAACCTTCCAAGATATGCAATATTAAGTAAAGGTAATGAGGAAGAATTTTTCAGACTAGTTGACAAATATTTTGATTATGCTATGGAAGTGCATAACTACACATACAACAAAATGAGAAAAACAAAAGCAAAAACGAATCCTCTTATGTTTACGCAGGGTGGGTGTATCGTAAAACTAGACCCAGAAGATACAATAGAAAAAGCTTTAGAATCATGCACTTACTCAATAGGTTACATAGGATTAACAGAAGTAAGCTACTTAATGACGGGTAAACATCTACATGAAGATAATAGTTTTGGAGTTAAAACTTTACAATATATACAAGACAAAATAGAGGTAGCGAAAAAGAAACATAACAAACTTATTGCAATGTATGGAACGCCAAGTGAAGGTTTATGTGATAAATTATGTAGAGCAGATAGAAAAGAATTTGGTACAATTCCCTTTGTAACAGATAAAAAATGGTATCATAACAGTTTCCATGTTGGAAGTAACTTTGAAATTGATGCAATTACAAAACAAAAAATGGAGTTGCCAATGTTCCACATCTCAACAGGTGGACACATAATGTATAATGAATTTGATAGTGTAGATAATTTTGAGGCATTTAAGAGCATAGTTGATTTTTCTATGAAAAATGGCGAATACTTTGGAACAAATACAGAACAGGCAACTTGTAATGAGTGCGGAGAAAAAGGAGACTTCACACAAGAGTGTCCACAATGCAAAAGTAGGAATATAACTGTAATAGATCGTGTGTGTGGCTATTTAGGATATAAAAATGTAAATGGCGATACTAGGTATAACGAAGGTAAAAACGCAGAGGTTGAAAATAGATGCAAACACTTCGGAGTATTTGTTGATTAAATTTTTACATATAACAAATAAACTTTATTAATAAGGTAGGTGATAAACACCTACCTTATTTTTTTATGAAAGGATTGTTTAAATGAGATATAACAGTATAAAAGATTTTGACATGAAACAAGGGGATGGGATTAATGTAAGTTTATGGACTCAAGGGTGTCCACATAGATGTAAAGGTTGTCATAATCCTGAAACATGGAGTTTTGATCAAGGAAAAGAGTTTACAAACGAAACAATAGAAAAAATAATAAAACTTCTTACAAAAGACAATATACATAAAAACCTTTCGATCTTGGGGGGAGAGCCTCTGATTTGCAGAAACTTACTGATGTTAAGCGAATTGGTATCACAAGTAAAAAGCAGAACTAGTGCGAAAATATGGATCTGGACAGGATATACAATAGAAGAGCTTTTGTCTGAAATGAATTTTGATGCAAATTTATTTAATATACTTTATAAAGTTGATTATATTATTGACGGAGAATTTATCGAAGACGAAAAAGAGGATTTAAGATATAGAGGTTCGAGAAATCAAAGGGTTATTGATGTAAAAAAATCTTTGCCATATAAATCTGTTTATGTTTTAGAAAAATAAATTGTTATGCAGGAATATATTTTTCCTGCATTTTTCTTATAAAAAATGTAAAAAAGTATTTACATTTATACTTTTTTATTATATTATATAAACATAAGGTTGAGAAAACAAAAATATATTAAAAAAGGGAGATAAGAAATGAAAGATATAAAAATAACAGAGGTATTAAACATAACTTTAGAGGAGGCAGTTTTATTTTATGAGACTTATGGAATGGGGTTCATAATAAGAGATGGAAAGTTAAAAGGATTTAATATAAACAAGTAAGAGTAAGCGGCTTTGATAGCCGCTTTTTTATTTTTAAAAAGTTTTCAAAAAAGTTTTTACATTCTTTTAATTAACTTTATTAATAACCTTGTAAGGCGAATAAAGTCAATAAAAAATAAGGAGAAAAGATATGATTAAAATTTTAGACGCAACAAAAAACCCAATAACGGCAATAGGGCAAGCTGCAGCGGTATGTTATGACAGTATATCGGTTGAAGAAATAATTAACGGAGAAAAGCCTAAAAGAGCAAAAGGAATAGGAAAACACTGTTTAAATAGTGGACATACAAGAACAGCAGAGTTTGCCAAGGTTAAAATGATAATTGACGGATATTCTGCAAGAGTAATAAGAGAATTATATACTCATATAGTTGGTACAAGTAAAGTTCAAGCTAGTACAAGATACATAAAATATGACGGTGAAAAATTTGGATATTATACACCAGATGCAATCAAGAAAAATGAACACGCTTTAAGTGTATATGAAGATATAATGGACGAAATATTGATAGCTTACAGACAATTAATAGAATTAGGTATAAAACAAGAAGATGCAGGAAACATCTTACCACTTGGACATGAAACTACAATAGCATATGAAATAAATGTAAGAGCATTAATGCACTTATTTAATGTTAGAACTTGCAACAGAGCATATAAAGAATTTAGAGACTTTATGAAAGAATTAAGAGAAGAACTTTGCAAGATAGATGAAGAATGGAAAGAGTTATGCGATAACTACTTTGTGACAAAATGTGAGTTTTATGGTTTCTGCGATGAAGGAAGTTGCTGCGGTAGAATGCCAAGAAAAGAAGATGTAATGGAACTTATAAACGAAAACATGAGTGCATTAAGATCAAAGGAAAAAGCAAGAAGACTTGAAAAATTAAAAAAATAAAAATTTATTAATAATGATGTGGCAAACGCCCCAATAAAACACACGGAGGATATAATAATGGAAAGATTTTTTGAAATAGTAAAAGAATACGAAGGAAAGATAGATGAATCGTTTTTACCTAGAAGAAGTGACGAAGGAAGTGCGGGATATGACTTAAGAGCTGCAGAAGATGTGGTAATACCAAGCATATTAAAACTTAGACAAGAGGCTTTTGAAAACTTCATGATAGTATCACAAGAAGATGCAGAATCGTTAGAGCGCAAAATGAATGAAGGGTATATACCAACACTGGAAGAGGCTGAACAATTAACAAAAGACTACGAATTAAGAGCAGTTTTAGTGCCAACAGGGTTAAAAGCAAAATTCCCTAAAGATGAAACTTTAGACGTAGTCAATAGAAGTAGTGTAGGAACAAAACTTTTATTATCTCTACCTCATTCAACAGGCATAGTTGATAGTAGCTACTATAATAATGAAAAAAATGAAGGTCACATATTAGTACCTTTTGTAAACCATTTACCATTTGATGTAAAAATAAAAAAAGGTGAAAAAATCGCTCAAGCAATATTCAGACCATACGGAATAACATCCAATGACAAACCTGTAAAAGAAAAAAGGACAGGTGGATTAGGAAGTTCAGGAAGATAGATTATAGATTAAAAAATAAAGTGTCATCTTTTAAGATGACACTTACAAAAAGGAGATAGTTTATGGCTAGAAAACATTATTGTGGAAATGAAAATTGTGAAAATGAAATATTGGGCGATGTTGTAGGTTTTAAGCTTTATGACGGAACGACAATATATTTTTGCGACGAAGATTGTTTGCAAGAGTGGGTAAGTAGTAACGTGGTTTATAATTATATTTATGAAGATGGAGAGGTTGAATAATATGTTAATAAATTTTGTTTTATGTTTTAATTTAGTAATATGGCTGTTGGCTCTTGGAGTTATGATTGGAGATAAGGACAATGATAAAATGACGTTTTGGTTAATTGGTGCTTTAATAATTACAAATATAATAGGTTTAATATTTGGGTAAGGAGATAGAAAATGATATTTGCAGTAGTAGGTAAATCGGGTTCAGGGAAAACATCAATAGTAGAAAAAACGAAAGACAAAATGCCTGTTGTGGTACAATATACAACAAGACCAAGAAGATTTGGAGAACTTCATGGTGTAGATTATAATTTTAAAAAACATAATGAATTTCTTGACATGGTGCTAGAACAAGAAATGGCATCTTATCAAGTTTTTAACGTTGCGAACGGTGATGTTTGGCTTTATGGTTATAAAAAATCAAGCATAGAATGTCACGAAAATTGCATCTTGGTAGCAAATCCAAAAGAATTAATACAACTAAAAAACGTATACCGTGACAAAGTTGTTGTTATTGAAATAAAAGCATCACAAGAAACAAGAATGGCAAGATATTTCAACAGAGATAATATGACACAAGACAATATAAAAGAAATGACTAGAAGGATGGTAGCAGACGAAAAAGATTTTTTAAATGTAATTCCAGATATAGTTATCGAAAACGAAGGATTTTTAGACGATGCGGTTGCACAACTAAAACAGGAAATAGAAAAAGCAATGCAAGTAAAAGAACCAACAAAAAGATTACACTTTTATACAGGAGTTATGCGTAGCGGAAAATCAGCAATGCTTATAGATAAATATTTAAACGCTAAAAAATCAAACATTCCTGTTTTAGCAATTAAATCTGCAAAAGACACAAGAGATGGAAAAATAAAATCAAGAAATGGAAATAGTATAAGTTGCAAAAGGGTGACTAAAGATGTTGACTTATACAACTTAATAAGAGATTATATAATTGAAAATGATTTAAGAGAGTTAAATGTTTATATAGATGAAGTTCAATTTTTAAGCACAGAACAAGTTGGACAAATATATGAAATAATTACAAAAATAAAATTTGTAAAAGTTTACTGTGCTGGTTTACTTATGAGTTATAAGGGACGTTTATTTGATACCTCACACGATTTACTTCTTTTAGCAGACAGAATTGTAAAAGTACCATACTTATGTGAATGTTGCGAAACACACAATGCAACAAACCATATATTAAAAGCTGATGGAAAATCTGTTTTTAAAGGCGAAGAATTTATAATAGGGGACAAAAAGTTTATATCGGTTTGCTTGAATTGTTGGTTGGACGAATATAGGAAATCAAGATAGTTTATAAAAGGTTTTGCCCTTAATACTTTATGAGGTGGATATATGGCAAAACAAAACGCAGGAAAAATATTTGAATTTCAAATAATGAATTCAATCCCAAATTATATGTTTAAGTTAAGGTTAAAAGACACGGTTATGCACTTTAAAAATGACACAAACCCTTGTGACATGATAGTGTTTTATGATGGAAAGTTTTATATGTTTGAATTAAAATCAACTCAAAATACTTCTTTACCTTTTGCGAACATACATTATCATCAATTTAAAGACCTAGAATTGGCAGATAAAGTTGAAGGTTTACACGCAGGATTTTTAATTGAAATGCGTAAATATAACGAAACATATTATCTACCAATTAAAAAGGCTTTAGATTATGTTGAAAATAGCGGTAGAAAGTCTTTCTCAATAGATTTTTTAAGAGAGAATGGAATAAAAATAAGACAAACTTTAAAAAGAACTAGATATACTTTTGATATGGAAAAGTTAATTACAGAAGATTTAGGGGAATGAAAATTCCTCTATTTTTCTTATAAAAAATATTGATAAAAAGTATTTACTTTTTAAAGGTTTTACGATATAATGTAAATATAGCAAAAACAACAAACAAAAAATGGAGGAATTGAAAAATGGCAAAAAAATCAAACTTAGATGAAATGGGAATGAAAATGCTTACGGCATTAATACCAGAAGAACTACACAGAAAAATTAAGGTAACAGCATCTTTGAGAGGTGAAAAACTTAAAGAATATGTTACTAGAGTTTTAGAAGAGGCAGTTAAAAGAGACAGTTAGATCAATTTAACAAGGGAGAAAGTTATGGAGTTACTAAAAATTAAGAAGATATTTGACGATTTAGGGGCAGTAAATGGAAGAAAGGCAAAAGAAGAAATATTAAACTGCAATAAAAATAATATTTTATTCAGAGAAATATTAGATTTCGTTTACAATCCTTACATTGTAACGGGGATAAGCAGCAAGAAAATTGAAAAAGACTTACCAATGTTAGAAACTATGACGCAGGATATTACCTGCGTTATGGATTATATAAAAAGACACAACACAGGTAGAGATGGCGACATTGCCTTTGTAAAAACTTTTATAAAATGTATGCCAAAAGAATTAGAGGAATTTTTAGTGGGTGTGTTTACTAAAAATTTAAAGGTTGGCATCACGGCAAAGACTATAAACAAAATCTTTAAAAACCTTATACCAGAACATGAGGTAATGTTGGCGGAAAAATATTCAGACAACATCAAAAGAGTAGAAGGCAAAGAGTTTATACTATCTATAAAACTTGACGGAACTAGAGTAACGGTATTTAATACGATTGATGGCGTTAAGATTTATTCAAGACAAGGACAAGCAATAGAAGGATTGACGCAAATAACTAGAGAGTTTGAAGTTTTACCTTACGGAGTTTATGATGGTGAATTATGTGCAACAGGCCATTTTAAAAGTAGCAAAGATATGTTTAAAGAAACAATGAAAAGAAGTAGGGTAAAAGGTGAAAAGCTTGGACTAAAAATGGTTTGCTTTGACTACATCAAAAACCCAGAGCATTTCTATATGGGCAAAGATGAAACACCTTGTATAAAAAGAAAGTTTAATTTAATTAGTATAATGATTGAGGCAAAAACAAAACACAGCATATCTCACATTGAAAGCTTAGATGTTTTATACTATGGCGACGACATGACGGCTATTGACAAATTTGTAAGACAAGCAATGGCAGACGATGAAGAAGGAATTATGTTAAACATTGCAGATGCTCCATACGAATGTAAGAGAAGTAAAAACTTGCTAAAGGTAAAAGTTTTTAACACGGCTGATTTACGAGTTGTAGGTTATGAAGAAGGAACTGGAAGAAATCTTGGTAAACTTGGAGCGTTAGTTGTTGATTATAAAGGAAATAAAGTAAAAGTTGGATCAGGGTTTACAGATAGTCAAAGGGAGTCTTTGTGGTTGCATCGTTACGATCAAGAAAAGTCATTAATAGGTAAAATTATAGAGGTGCAATACTTTGAAGAGTCTAAAAATGAACAAGGTGGCCTATCTCTTAGATTTCCAACGTTTTTAAGAGTAAGAGACGACAAAACAGAGATTAGTTTATACTAGGAGATATACGACTAAGCCCCTTGTGGGCTTTAGTCTTAAAACTAAATAAGAATGCTAGGAGAAAATTGACATGAGATTGCATAACGAGTTAACAGTAGCAGATTATATAAACTTAGGTTTAATTGCATTATGCTGCGTAGTAATTTGTATAATATAATCCCATATTAATTTTTATATTTTTATCCAAGAAAAGTATTTACATTTTTACTTTTTTAATATATTATATAAATATAAGGTTAGGGAACAAATTAAATCAAAATTTAAGGAGAATATATATAAAATGAAAGATTTATACATAATAAAACATGATTTCAAAGAGGAAGATGTGCAAAAAGCAATAAAAGAAATAAATTTCATTGATTTTATATCATACATGACAACATTAGAAAACGGACTATATCAGTCAATTGCTCATTTTGGAACTAAAATATTTGGAGTAGACTTTAATGAAAATATAGTTTTTGTTGCGATATGCACATTGCTTAAAAAAAATATGATGGCAATTCCAGTAGTTAACGACGGTAAAATTTTTACATATAAATGGGTAGACAAAAGAACCTCTCTTGTCTATTAAAAAAACAAAAGGAGATTTGTAAAAGATGAAAAAGAAAAGTGTTTTAATGGGAGTTTTAATTATATTAGCGATTTTAAATTTTAGATCTTTACTGTTAGGGAGTATAAATTTAGTCGATTATATTGGAGAAAAATTAAATATTTCAACAATAAGACAAATTGACTTCTTAAATGAAACTTATTACAAAATATACGAATAATATAAATAAAAATAAGGGTGGCTACATTAGCCACCCTTATTTACATTAAACCGAAAGCTGTTAGTAGTTCCTCTTCTGTATTATCTTTTAGATATGATGCCGTTGTAGAAATATCACTATGATTAGCCAACAATTTAAGCTCATCAAGTTCAAACTTTTCTTTGCCAAGTTCACGACATATATAATGAGTTCCTCTTTTTAAACTTTCAAGACAACTGTGTCTGAAACTATGGGGGTTAAATGATATATATTCACCCTCTAACTCTTCTAATATATCTGCAAACTCTACGCACCAAGTGTATAAAGTTGAATAAGATAACGGTATCACATTTCCATTAACCTTTTTTACCCAAAGTGACTTAACATCATCTTCTCCTCTTTGTTGTAAGTAAAGATCTGCACATTTTTTAGTTCTTGAGAAGAACAGTAGTCTAAACTCTTTCCCCCTTTTTCCAGTTACCATGTTTGTCATTTTGTCGTCATTTATAAAACAATCTTTTGTAACTTGGAAAATTTCGTTACGTCTTCCAGCACTATCATATGACAATGATAAATATAAAGCTTTTTGATACTGTTCTTTTTCTATAAGATAGTTGTATATTTTTTCAACTTGCTCATCTGTCAAAAAGTGTATTTGTCTAACCGTTTCTTTCGGAAGTCCTTTTACTTTGCTTGCGTAATTTACTTCTATCTCTCCCTCATAATCCTCCTCATTCGAGGCATACTCAAGGAGTGATCTAGTTGCACTTAAAAGACGGTTGACACGTTGATTACTTAATTTTAACTCGTCTGAAAGCCAAAGTGAATAATTCCTAAACTGTTTCTTTTTTAGATCACAAATAGGCTTATTTCTAAGTTCTCTTAATATATATATAAATAATATCCTTGTGTCATTTTTGTACTGCTTAATAGTTGATTCTTTTGTTTTCTTTGATTTTAATTCTAAAAGCCAATCGTCCAAAAGATTTTTATTATATGCGCAAACTTGCTCCCATTCTTTTGGATTAAATATTCTATTATAAACTCTACCTCTTTTTTTCATTTTATTACGCTCCTAACTTTAATTTAAGCAGACACGATGGTCTGCTTAAATAATTATATTAGAGGATTTCCATACCCATCAAAGCCTTCTGCCTCTAAAAGTCTTAAAACTTCTGGTTTATAAAATTCTGGAACATCCTCTATTGTTTTTAATTTTTTTATAATTAAATTTCTGTATATGTTTGCCATTATAAATTTCCTCCTAGGATTAATTGCATTATTTCTGCTATCGCTAGTTCATGTTCTGTGTCAACTTGCTTAAGTTGGTTTATCTTATCTTCCGTAGTTAACACTTCTTCTATCCTGTCCATTTGCTTTACTGCATAGACAACAGTTATAGTTGTTTCTTGTTCTGTGTACCCTGTTATAATAAGATACTCTTTTAAATTATCGTATTCAGGTTCGTTGTCTATAACTTCCTTGAAACCATATCTAGTCATAAGAGCAACATTTTTATTGAAGCCTACTATAACTCTTCCATCTGATAATTTGTAGTTCGCCGGTGCATATTCTAATGCACCGTTGATTAATTTTGCATACATATTGTTTGTACCTACCTTTTTCTTTTTTTTATTTTAAGAATAAATTCCCAAATCGTAATTATAATTCGATAAAATATCATCCTCGCTTAAAATTTCATTATATATTCTTACGGAACAGTACGAACCGTTGTGCAACTTAAAGTATAGCCATTCATAAGGAATTGATGTAGAGGTTTTTTCCCCACTAAATTTTTTAACACCATTTAAATATCCTACATAATTACCATTATTGAATGTAAAAGTATATGTATTAAAATCGGATGATAAACCAACATCTCCGAATGTTCCTGCATCATTACCAAATAATACCATTGTTGTAGTGTCAAGGTATTGAGGGAATTGGATAAAAGGTCTATTATATAAGTGTGTTATTCCTAAAAGAGTTGTATATTTATACATGGGTTTACATCTTATTTCAATTGTACTTCTTTTCATGTCTATTGCCTTCGGAATGTCTATCCAACCTTCATCTGTAAGTGTTATATATTTATTAAAAACACTAAATTTCCCTTGTAAATCATAATTATTACCACTTAAATCGTGCCAACTTGTAATACTAGAACTTTGTCCATCTCTAGTGTTGTTCATAGCATCAAGATATAGAATTAAATTATCTTTTACTATACCTTCATTATTTGAAAATACATTATTCATAAGTAATTTTTTACTCATAAACTATAACACCGCCTAGCCATGCACCGTTAAAATAAGTGAATATTAATTCATAGGTTTTCTTATTTTTAAAATCAGGTGTTGTTTGCCATTTACAACTTGGTAAAACCAAAGTTAAATCAGAATTGGCATTAAAAAATAAATGTATTTCCGTTACCGTGTTCCCGCTGATAGTAGGCAAAATAATTTCTGTTCCACTTGAAATACTTTGTACGTACTGATATTTATTTGTATTTAGTTGTAAAACTCCGCCTGATGCAGAAATCTTCGACCAAGTTTCCTTTGTATTAAGAGTAGTCCATTGAGTGTCATAATCTAAATTACTTTTTTTAACAAGTATTTGACCAGTTGTACCACCTGCAACTAAACCAACACCAGTATCTCCTTTTTCACCTTTCTGTCCTTGCTCACCTTTAGCACCAGTTAATCCACGTTCTCCTTGAATTCCCTGTTTTCCTTGGATTCCTTGCTCACCTTTTTGCCCCTTGTCACCTTTAGCACCATTAGTTACGGTAAACGTTGTTTGTGTATCATCTGTATATAAAAT
>ULWV01039373.1_pt1 | contig 21571 bp, 26 predicted proteins | sample 1960651 | NCBI WGS metagenome assembly ULWV01 (sample SAMEA4835820, study PRJEB28245) | human gut metagenome | biome: gut microbiome; material: fecal sample | place: Denmark | collected 2008
GATCCGCTTGTCGAGGAGATCGACGAGAGGGTCAAGATGCACAACGAGGATGAGGAATGGAGGAGCAGCGACATGGTAACGCTATGGGAAAAGGCAACCGGAGAAGGCAGAGCCGAAGGCCGAGCTGAAGGCATCGCCGAAACCGAGGCCAAGTTCGCGAAGCGCGAGGAGCTTGCGAGGGCCCTCAGCGCCAAGGGCCGCATCGACGAGTACATCGAAGCCCTCTCGGACGAGAAGCTCATGGAGAAGCTCCTGTCGGAAGAGGGGCTCTCATAAGGCCACGCCATCGCCTTGAGTGCGTGAAGGGAGATGCATATGCATCTCCCTTTTTTATGGTGCCACCGTGGCACCGTTCGTCTACCTGGGGTTATAGGTTCAAAAATCTCTTCGGGTAGTTGTTGTTGCGCTTCAACGACTCTTTCCAAGCCTTGCGCATTTCCCTGTGCTTCATCTTGTCTGCAGGCAGCTGCCAGTTGTTGCGGATCCAACGGTCCTTGCTGTCACCGGAGTTCCTCCCGAACAAAGCGTAGAGTATCGACACGAAGGCAACCGACAGAAGGACCGTGTTCACCTCTGCATAGCCTGGGGCGAAAAGGCTTGCGATGGTGTCAGTGAAGCAGTCGACGATGATGCTCAAAACATCGCCCCCCCCCCGAGATCATTCGAGGCTCCGCTCTGGGAGCACGCTGATGCTGCGAGGCATCTTCATGGCCTTTCCTTTGGGGTGAGTGACGTACTCTTTGCATCGGATTTTCCGAATGCATTCAGTCCGAACGATCGGACGCGCCACGGTCGGCGCAAACGACCAGTTGGTCAGCCGCTCTTCCTGCCTTGTCCGCAACTGGACATGCAGGCTTGGCATTCCCGATTCGGCATCGGTAATCAATGAGGCGGAATCACCTGAAAAACCCGTCCAAGCCGTTGACTCAGGGGGTGGGTACATCGGCAACAATATGGACTGGGTTTTAGGATTTTTTCCTTTCTCGTCGGAGGGCGGAGGCTGGTTCACCAGGTTCCGCCCTCGGCATTTTCCTGTCGGAAGCGTCAAACCTTCTTGTCAAGACGCTCGATGAGCGCAGCGCGCTGCCTCTTCCCCAGGCCCTTCAGGCGCCTGTTGTTTGCGATCCCGATCTCCCTCATGACTTTGCCGGCCTTGGCGTTGCCGTACCCGGGCAAGCTGGCGATAAGATGCCTTGTTGGCATCCGCTCGGCAGCCCCATCATCCATGTCCAGGACATCGCGGACGGTGAGCTCGCCGCTGTTCAGGCGCTCCTTGATGGCAGCACGTTCCCTTCGGGCCAACATGGCCTTGTCGAGGGCCTGTTTCCTTTCCTCGCCGGTCAAGCTTGGCGGCGTTCCTGTCACAACCATGCAAATCCCCCTTTTCTTAATCCCTCGTAGGCCTCTTACCAGGCTCCAAGTCAGCTACCCAAGGAGCGACGCGGAATCCGCTTGCAATCTTCGGGTCGGACGACGGCTTGTTGTGCTGGTACAGGACGACGCGATGCCCGATGAGATCCTGGGTCCATATACTCCGCACTATCGCACCGCGCTTGCCGTCCGTGCGCTCCGACCCGATGGTCTCTTCTTCGGTTGAGCCGTTGGCGCAGAACGTTACGACGAACCTTCTGCTGGTCTGCTCGAATTCGATGCGCTTCACCACCGCGACTATGCGCTTAGAGTCCATCACGATCGAGGGCAAAGAAGCATCCGAGAAGAGCCTGTCGAGGCTCAACAGCTCACGGGTCAACTCAGCCTCGCCGAAGGGCTGCCCCTTCAGCCGGAGCGATATGTAGGCCAACTCAAGGTTCCGCTGCTGCGATTCATCCACCTGGCTGCACTTCCTCCCATTTAGCGGTTTTTCCTTAATTATATGCGGTCACCTGGGAAAACATAGGCATTTAAAAGAGCAATGCAAGATAAAGCGAATCAAAGGCCAAAAACCACCCTGGAACAACGGTGCCACGATGGCACCGTTCGGTGACCTGGGGTTTAAGCTCGTTTTCCGGGGAAAAGACTTGGGCCGCCTTTCCCACAGGCTGCGGGCAGGCTGAAAAGCCCTCCGCCCATGGAAAAGCCGGAAAGCTGCAATGTGTTCGCAAAGCAGGTAGAAAACTACATGTTTAAGGCGGTTCGGCTATCGCATCAGTTGGACGGTTTCTCTTGACGAAATCGCTTTCTCGGCCTCAGCGTTCCAGGATGCATGGAAGAATAGAGGCATCAGGTACCCCGTCGCCGGCTTCGGCAGGCAGCGGACAGGCACTTTGAGAAGCTGAAGGGCGCGGTCATCCGGGCACTGCGGCAGCGCATTGGGCTGCCGCAAGGGCAGCTCCGCCAAGGAAACACGATTCTAAGGAGTGGAAAAGGATGAAGGCAAACGAGATCAAGCAGGTGTTCGTTCTGAACACAGTCGGCTCCTCCGGCGAGCGAGAGGCAGTGATTGCCGAGAAGGCGACTTGGACGCTTCCCGTCCCAGGAGCGTCGGAGAGGTTCATCGAGATCAAGGGACGCATGACGAACCAGACCACGGCACACCTCTGGCTAGACGGCAAGGACATCGAGAGCAGGGGCGACAAGCGCGAGAAGCGCTATTCGCAGGAGCTTTGGAAGCAGTACTGGGAAAAACACCCGGTGCGCATCTACAAGGTACCAGCATCAAGCCTTGCCTACGTTGAGGAGATTCCTGACCTCAACATGCTCAAGGAACTGGTCGAGGGTGGGAACGACGCTGCTGGCGAAACGGTCGGCAATGAGGGCAACGAGGTTGCCAAGGTCGCCTAACCGTTCCTCGACCGCCTGCGCTGCAGGTGCCTCGAAAGTGCGAAAGGGAGACGCTTTGCGTCTCCCTTTCTTTTTACGATGCCACCGTGGCACCGTCAATCTACCTGCGATTATGGCTTCGTTTTTGTGAAAGCTCATTGCTTTGCCGACTTGGTGGACACCAGCTTCGAGCCGCCGGTCTAATCGACCGTTTGCCGGAAACAAGCTTCTTCAGCATATCAGAGGACAACCCGATCCGGCCTATCTTGGCCTGCATGGAGAAGCCGCATCCAGAGACCATCTCCCACTCGCCGTCTTCCACGGGCTTAGGCTCAATCATCTTCATACTCCTTAAAAAGCAGAAACAGAGGCCCCCAACACCGATGCTCGCGCAGACAGCAGCCCAACAATCACAGCTATGACGAGAACGTAAACCAGTATCCCGGCATGCAACGAAAGGGCCGTGGTACCGCGCATGACGATCTCGATCGTGCCAAGAATCAGCGTCATGCAGAAGATCGCTGCCAAAACTATAACGATGTCTATGACCAGAATCATTCGAACTCCCTTTTTTCCGATTCGGAGCGTTTTTTCTTCCTGGTCTTCTTGGCTTTCGTCACGTAGGCGCGTTCCCGGTCGTGGAGAATGTCCAAGCCGGCCTCCAAGACGTTCTGCGCACCGTTTGCCTTTCTGTCGTGCTGGGCGCCGCATTCGGAGCACGTCCACTTGGAACGCAGGTCCTTTGCCAGAACAAGCTCTTCGTGACCGCAACGGCTGCACACCTGAGCAGTCGGTGTGTCGTTGGGAACTTCCACAAAGGCGCGGTTGGCCCAAGCAGACTTGTAGGCCAACTGGCGGTTGAACTCGGAGAAATTGCCGTCGGAGGTCCTCCTGTTGAGGGCCCGCTGCACCTTCTTGGGGAGGCTCTTGGTGGCTTCCGTCTTGTGCTGCATCATGCCGGACAAGCACATGCCGCGGGACGCGATCACGTCGTAGGAATCGACCAGCTCTCGGGTGAGCTTGTGGGTCGCGTCTTTTCGGATGTCTGCTATCTTCTCGTCGATCTTGGCGATCTTGAGCCTTTGCTTGCGGTAGTTGGCGCTGCCCTTCTGCTTGCGGGCCAGGTCGCGCTGGGCTATCGCCTTGCGGCGCTGGAGCCTGGCCATCCGCTCGGGAAGGTCGATCTGCTCGCCGTCGGAGGTCGTCACCCAGTGGGATGCGCCGAACGTGATGCCCACCTCGCCGTGGCCGGCGGGAACGGGCTTCGGTGCGGCATCCTTGACGGTGACCGCAATGTAGTACTTGTTGCTCGCGGTACGAGCCACCGCTGTTGCCACGAAGGTGCCCTCGGGAATACGGTGGACCTTGACGCGGACCTTGCCGACTTTCGGAAGGTAGACGTACTGCCAGCGCACCGTGCGGAGCGGATGATCCTCTGGCAGGGGTGACGGAACCGGGGTCTTGCCCATGCCCTTGAGGATCAGCTTAGCGGGGCTGCCGTCGGGGTACGTTCCGAGGAGCTGCCCGCCTTGCGTCTTGTAGGACTGTGCGGAGTCGAAGCGGCGCTTGAAGCGGGGGTACCCGATATCCTGGCCCTTCTTCCTGCCACGGAAGAAGTTGTCGAAGGCGGCATCGAGGTTCATGGTCGAATAGCCAAGCGCTGTGGAGTCGGCCTGCTTGAGCCAAAGGTTGCCGTCCTCGTCCAGGCAGGAGTTCTTGAGCGCTGTCAGCATCTTGCTGGGGATGCTGCCCATGGACTTCGCCTCTGGGTCGTAGGACTCGTTGACATACTCCTCCCAGACGGTCTTGCCGTTGGAGTCCTTCACGTACTCGGGATGCTTTGCGTTGGGATCTGCGCCCGGTGCGAGCTTGGGGCGGCGGAGCGTCTTCTGGGTACTCTCCCAGGATTCCGTGCGGAGATGCAGGAAGTGGTTGTACACGTAGCGGCACGCATCGAACTCGAAGGCAAGGGCCTTCTCCTGCTCGGGTGTCGGGTAGAGCCTGTACTTGTAGGACAGGGAAATGCCGTTGCCGGCTTGGTTTTCATTGTTTTCAGTCATTCGAATTCCCATACAAACCGATAGCAATCAAACTATTAACAAATCCACAATGCATACCCCTCAACGAGCGCGCTATACGGCTCTCGTCTCGATCGCCAGGCAGATGAGCCCGAGTGCAACTACATACCCCTACATAGGTCGCAAGCCCAAACCGACTCTGGTTCGTTTGCCGGATGGCCATGGAAGAGCGGCAGCCCCGGGATGCCCCAAAGCCTCAGTCGATCAGCTCTGCCAACCGCCTGAACGTCTCACGCGGATCCGGGAAGTCATCGTCGCGAAGAACGGCCGACTGCAGCCTATTCCACCATCCCGCCAGCGTCTCGGAGTCACCGTAGTTGGCGGCGTGCCGCAGCTCCGCGGCGATTTCCCGCGGCGATTCTTCGGTTTCGCTCTCTTCCTCAAGCAGGCGAATTATCGCACGGCGGTCGAAAGCAAAATCAACCTCATGCAGGATCCTGTAAAGCTGCTCCACTTGCGGGGAGCGCCATGCCGTCATGGCGAATGGACGCGGATCCTCGTAATTGTGGCGGTTCGACTCGATATGATCCTGCGCCTCGCGGAGCGTGAGGAACATCGTGTTCGGTGCGATCTTGCGCTCACAGGTCTCGAAGAACGCGACCTTGCCGCAGACTTTGGAGTAATGCTCGACAAAGCTTCTGCAATTGCCGGGAAGGTTGCCGGAGAACTGGCCATCCTCGTGCATCCATAGTCCGAACTCAGCAACGATGTCCCTTGCGTGCTCCTCTCCAGCGACCTCGACCTCTGCCCTATACGCAGCTTCCATCGCCTCATCGAGCGTCATTCTATCGGTCTCGATCCACTCGTCGTCGATGAAGCGCACACGGTCGATGTCGTCGGCATCGGTGGCATCGCGATAGCTGCTCACCTGCACGACCCAAAAGCGTGGATCTGCCTGACCGACATGCGGTTGGGTGTTCATCTCCTCCTGCAAGGCGATGAGAAAGTCGATGTCCTCGCACGTTGCGGCTCTTCTGTTGCCGCTGCCCTGCGTTGCCGGGCGGTCGATCAGGTCGGCGAGGCGCAGAACGTCTTGCCTGTCGGCGAAGCCCCGCTCCCCGCCCAAGTCCACGTCGAGGATGCAGAATATCTCCGTTTCCGACACTCCTACCGCCGGGTCCGCCTGCTCTGCGGCAGCTCGCAGCCTTCTCGCTGTCTCCCGGCGCTTATCGTCATCGACCATCTTCCGAACCTTCCTGCTCCAGCAACGTATGCAGCTGCTCGATCTGCTGCTCGTTGGCCTTCAACAGGCTCAGGGCCTCCTGCGCCGCCCTTTGGGCGAAATAGGCGTCGGCGTCTCTCAAGAGCGCCTTCTCGGCCTTCTCCAAAAGCCTTGCAGCCGTGATGGTCGGTTCCCACGCATCCTCGCCTGGATGCTTCGTGCAGCTTATGCCCATGATCACGTTCTGCTTTACCGCCTCGATGTCATATTTCAACCCTGCCTCTGAAAGCATCCTGTCTTTGATTTCCGGGTAGCTCTCAAAACGTTCTTCCGCGTCAGCAGGTTGTTCAGATAAATCAGCCATTCCTTGGAACCTCCTACGAGAACGCGAACGTGACCGTCAGGCCAGCGGCGAAGGCAACAGATGCCATGCAAAGCGGAAGCTCCACCATACCGGCAGCCGCGAGCACCGTCGCTATCCCAGCGATGCAGAGCGGCACCGCTGCGGCGCAAGCTGCGGTGAGCATATCGAGCGTCACCATGACTACTTCTGCCCTGAGAGAAAACGGTTGACATTCGTGCCGCACTCAGGACACTTGCCCTTCAGCATTGAGCGACCGTTCTTGGTGACGACCCTCACAGCCTCAGAGTCTGGCACCGTTACCTTCTTCTTGCATTTGACGCAGTATGCTTCCATTTCACTCTTCCTTCCGAATCGGATATATGAACATTTGCCCTAAAACTGGGCGCGTTGCCTCTCATCGGACAATTCCTCGGCCAACTCACGACCTGCATCGATGGCCATCAAAATGCGATCATCGACCTTCGCCCCGCAGTTCCGGCAATGACGAACGACCTCGGGGAAACCGCATTCGCCCAGAGGCTTTCGGCATATGCTGCAGCAGACCCTCCCCGAGGTCTTGCTCACATAGGGCTCGGAAATCGGGCGATCCAGCAGGTCAGCTAAGACGCGTGCAAAATTCTGAGGACTACAATCAATCTCCCTGGTCGTTTCCCCAATGATGAATCTCGCGAGGTCGGAATGGGAAATCTTAATCCTCGATGATGAAAGCGTCCTGAGGGTGTCTGCGATTTTGCGGAGTTTGTCGTCATCGACATTGATGAGCATAGGCTCCTCCTTCGTTAGGTACGTCATCCCGATTCGCAATCGGTTCGACCGACGTGCAGTAAGGGCGGCCATGGGCAGGTGCCTTCACATGCATGGCCACCATCGAGCCGAGGGGCATGGAGACGCATCGTTTGTATGGATCGGAGCCGCGCCATACCGGAACCCGGTAGAGGGACTCGCCGCATGAGACGTATGCGCAGAGCGCACCGCCCTCCCAGCTCCTCGCTATAAGGGTTCCCTTCAAGTCGCCGGTTGCGGGCTCGGACTTCCAGGTCTCAACGCCGTAGCGGCGGAGAGTCGCCTCGGGGACACCGGCGGACCTGCCGTGCTCCATCATGTAGCGGCGCCAGAGGGTCTCGTCCAGGACGTGCATCACAGCTGCTTACCCTTCGAGAGGTGGTAACCGCCGCAGCGCTCGCACTTGTACATGCGGCATGCGCTATGACGGCGGGACTGGCGGATACACGCGTCTATGGCATCCATCTCGGTCTCGTAGCGAATCTTGGAGGCGCACATGCGCACACGTTTGTACTCGTCGTAGGTGTCGAAGCGATGAACGCCGGCATCTACGCTGCGGATCGCCCGGCGCGACTTGCCGGATCGGCGGCTCGGCCTGTTCGCACGGCCCATGCTAGGACCACTCCCCCTGCGGCTTGGACGCCTTCTCAACACGGCGAATGCGGGTCCGATAGCCATGCAGTACCTCTGGGTCGAACGCGAAGCCGTCCTCAGCCGTGCGCTCGATGCGCTCGACGGCGGATGCGAGGGCGCTCAGTGCGCGCATGGCCTCGTCCTTGCGCTCATCACGCTTGGAGGTGGGCTCCTGGTTCCTGCCGAGACCATCGCCGGGCTCTGCGGCAGCGCGCTGCGCGGCTTGGCGCTTGCGGGCGACGGTGCGGGGACTCGCCTCTATGCCCTGCTCCTTCAACATCTCGGAGACTACCTCGTTGGTGCGCTTGCCCCTGTAGAGTTCGGGGTCCTCCTCGCGCATACGGTCAACCTGGCCGGCAAGCACCTCGTAGCCACGCCCGCGCTCCTCGTCGGAGAGCTCCGAGTCGATAAGGTTCGTCTGCCACATGAGGCGAAGCGCCGTCTCGTCGTCGCATCCTTTCAAGAGCACAACGGGGATGCGAGCCCATCGCTCGTCGCCGGTCTCGCGGTAGAGCTCGCGATAAGCGAGGATTCGGTGCCAACCAGAGATGTGCTGGTACATGGTCTCGTCTTGCGGATGGATGCGAACCGTGGGAGGCTGGGCCATTCCCTCCTCCAGGAAGGACACCTTCAGGCGGTCGACCTTGGACTGCGAGACCCTGCGGTTGTCAGGGTGCTCGATCACGTCATTGGGGTCGATGGTGCGCATCTCCACATCTGCAGATGCCAGGGCGAGGTCGGCAACTGCGTCGCCCGCGGTGAAGTTAGATAGCTTGGTGATGTCGAACATTTCTATTGCCTTCCCCCTACGCGGTCCACTTTACGAAATCGTCTGCCAGCTCCTCAAAGTCGGCGAGCACACGGCTGCCGACAGGGCTCCTGGTGTCCAGATAGCGCGCAAGCACACAAGGGACCTTGGCCTTGTCATCGGGGTCGGGCAGCGTAGCCTCGCCCACCTTAACGGAATCGTGGATACAGCATTCAAACATCTTCGACGAGCCTAGCGCCTGGTCCAGATAGCTCTTGCAGTCCCGGTCGCGGATGGTGCCCTCCTTGACGCGCGAGCGCAGCACCTTGTAGGGGCGCTCGCCGAGGCGAAGCTCCTGACAGGTCTCCTTGAGCGCGTTCAGCGTCGCGGTGAGACTGCGACGAACAGAGCCGTCGGCGGAAACGGGAAGGATAAGGCAATCGGCGGCAACGTATGCGTTGGTCGCCTTGATGTCCAACGTAGGTGAAACGTCCAAGACGATGTAGTCGTAGCAGTCCTCGCCTAGCTCGGCCTCCAGGTCGTCGATCGCGAAGCGGAGCGCCTGAGGGTTGGCCAAGATGCCGTCCTTCGCCTTTACCAGTACCTCGTAGGCGGGAACGATGTGCATGTTCTCGTAACGGGTCGGGAACGTGACGTCGGAAAGCGACATGGGCTCGGTGCCGAGCTCGCGTGGGACGAGGACGTTGGCGATGGAGACGCCTGCGGCGGCAGCGAGGTCGATTATCGGGCGGTCCCGGTTGTCGACCACCCAGGAGCTTAACGTTCCCTGCGGGTCAAGGTCGATAAGCAGAACGCGGTTGCCGCGCGATGCCAGGGTGTAGGCGAGGTTCAAGGAGACGGTGGTCTTGCCCACTCCCCCCTTGAAGTTGGAGACTGCAACGGTTTTCATGTCTTGGTCACTCCTTGTATCGTGTTTCAAATGACATCATTAAGTATATGCTACTGTAACACATTGGGTCAATCAAAATCGCCGTTTACCTAACGAAAGCCCAGGTGGGCAACGCTAACCTGCACAGTGCTGCCTGTCGGTGTGTTAGGTTGGAAATGTTTCCACGTGGATTGGCGGGCTACCTACAGGGCGGTGTTAAGGGCCGAGCCCCGGACTGCTAAGGACCCTACGGCCCAAGGGGATACCCCGGTGCCCAGCGACGGGCAACGCCGCATGGAGCGAAACCGCTCCATTGGGTCAGTGAAAAGCAAGACCTATCGCATAAGAGCATCGAGCGACGACCACAATTCCTTCACACATCATCAGGCTTTAAGCCGAAGCGGATCCTTTCTGCAACTTGTTTTACTTATTTATATTGACTGAAACCGAATCAACTGGTTAAGTATGTACTTGTTAAAGGTTCAGACAAAGGTTTTCGCAAATTTCCTGGGGTCTCTGAACCTTTTTCATTTTCAGCAACTACATGTTGTCTGAAGAAAGGGGCCCAACACTATATATAGTGTTGGGCCCTACGTTACGCATTAACATAATCAGATAGAATAGATCTTAGCATCCTTAGAGAATAAGCCTAAAGTACCACCCCACTGGGAAAGAATGTTCCCAGTGGTCTCAATTGCATTAAGTTTCCCAATCTGCTAGGATTGCCGAAATCGCGGTTGCGCGATCGCATGCACCTTGAAACAGGCCCCGGCTAAATTTGCGACGGTAAATAGACTTCGGCTCTCCTTCCCAAGCAGGGATAACGACCGCAGGATGCGGGTTCAAATCCCGCCTCCGACACCAGTTAAGTTTCTAAACGCTCTTATGAGCGTTTTTTTTATTGCAATAAAACTTGTTCGTTAATGGGTGATAAACCGAAACTAGCTGCACTCCCCTTATCACGCAATACGCGAAGGGAAAGCAAGATTAAAGAACCTTCAAACGAATACGAGTAAGTCAAACAAAACAATGCATTAAATATAAGATCAGATCACGCATATCGCGCAATCTCAATCCAGAATTGAACACGAGTCAGATCAGCAAACAAGACACTCCGAAGGCATACGCCGCCGAAGCATGGACCCTTAGAGCTGATAGCGTTTCTCTCTGCAGATATTTGTTTTCAAAGAAAAAAGGCGACGCAGTAGCGTCGCCTTTTAAAGATCCGTTAGATAAATACTATCCGATAGTACCCTGCGGGTATACCACCATAAGCACAATCAAAGAGATAAGGAATACAGCCGCCAAAATAATAGTAATGCGGTTGAGGTTCTTTTCCATGATGCTTGAGCCACTCTGGTTGTTGTAAACAGAACTTGCGATCATGTCAGAAACGCCCGTGCCCTTGCCAGAATGAAGCAGAACAAAAACAATAAGCCCAATGCCAGATACAACTAGCAGCACAGAAAAGATAATTGCAACGATAGACAACGTAACATCCTTACCTAAATAGTCTCACGAATCACTAATTATAAGAATCAGAGAACCGCTTGACAAGAGAATTCATACCAGAACTACTGAGCCTCAGAAGCTGCTTCGATAAGCTGACGGAACGAATCAGCCTTAAGGGACGCACCGCCGACTAAACCGCCATCGATATCCGACTGAGCAAGAAGAGCCTCAACATTGCCAGCGTTCATCGAGCCACCATACAGAATACGAGTTGCATTAGCGACATCGCCGCCGAATTCAGCGTTAAGCGTGGCACGAATAGCAGCGCACACCTCTTCAGCCTGCTCTGGAGTAGCAGTGCGACCGGTTCCTATAGCCCAGATAGGCTCGTAAGCAACTACAACGTTCTTCATGTCGATAGCGTCGAGCCCAGCAAGGCCAGCTCGAACCTGAGCGGTGATGAACTCCACGTAATCGCCAGAGTCGCGCATTGCGAGAGACTCGCCCACACAAACAATTGGAGCAATACCAGCAGAAACCAATGCCTTAACCTTGAGATTGACAGTAGTATCGGTTTCATTGAACATCTCACGACGCTCAGAGTGACCAACGATGCAATACTCGCAGCCAGCATCTTTGATCATAGGGATAGAGATTTCTCCAGTGAAAGCACCAGATTCCTCCCAGTGCACATTCTGAGCACCAAGAGAGATGTTTGTCTTGTCGAAATCAAGAACCGTATAAGCAGCCTTAATATCAATTGCCGGCGGGCAAAGAACGATATCGACATTATCCCACTTGCGATTGTACTGATTGCAGAGTTGCTGAGTCAGTACAACGGTTTCGGGGATGGTTTTGTTCATCTTCCAATTACCCGCCATAAGATAAGTACGCATGAAGAGCCTCCTTATTTGAGCGCCTCAACGCCAGGCAGGGCTTCACCCTGCACCAGCTCCATCGATGCTCCGCCGCCCGTGGAAATAAAAGTCATCTGGTCGGCAAGATTAAATTTGTTAACAGCGGCAACACTATCGCCACCACCAATGATAGTATCAGCTTCCTTGTTTGCCGCCACAGCAAGAGCTACGCCCTTGGTACCCGCCTCAAAGGAAGACATTTCAAATACACCCATGGGGCCATTCCAAAATACTGTCTTTGCGCCAGCAATAGCCTCAGCATAAGCTTTGGTGGTAGCGGGGCCGATATCAAGACCCATCATATCGGAAGGAATTGCATCAACACCGCATGTTACCGTGTTGGCATCATTCGCAAACGCATCAGCGCAGACAACATCAGAAGGAAGCAGGATGCTCACACCTTGAGCCTTTGCCTTTTCGAGCATTTGAGCAGCTCGTTCGACCCAGTCCTGCTCCATAAGGGATGTTCCAACGGTGTAACCTTGCGCAACCAGGAAGGTAAAGCACATACCGCCACCGATGATCAATGTGTCGCATTTGTCGATCAACGCATCGATAACAGCAACTTTGTCGGAAACCTTAGATCCGCCAAGAATCGCAACAAAAGGATGATTGGGCTTATCAAGCATAGAGGTAAGCGTTGTGACCTCTTTGGTCATAAGTGCACCAGCATAAGCAGGAAGGAAGGCAGCGACGCCAGCCGTTGATGCATGAGCACGATGGGCAGCGCCAAAGGCATCGTTTACATAGATGTCGCCCAGGCTTGCAAGCTCCTTCGCAAACTCGGGATCGTTCTTCTTTTCACGCTTATCAAAACGAAGGTTCTCAAGCAAACAAACATCCCCATTGCCCAGAGAAGCAACAGTTGCCTTAGCAGATTCGCCGATGGTATCCTCGGCAAAAGCAACTGGTTTGCCAAGAACCTTTGAAAGATACTCAGCAACGGGCTTCAGGGAAAATTCGGCTTGATACCCAGTTCCCTCAGGGCGGCCCAAGTGGCTGCACAAAACCACTTTAGCGCCACGCTTCATCAAAGACTCAATGGTGGGAAGTGCGGCCCTGATACGCGTATCGTCGGTTACAGTAGTTCCGTCAAGCGGTACGTTGAAATCTACGCGACACAATACACGCTTCCCTGCAACATCAGCATCAGTAAACGTTTTTACATTGCTCATAATTAGCCTCTCTTTTCACATTAAAAAGAGAGCTTCCCTTTCAGAAAGCTCTCTTAACAGTCCGCATTCAGCGCGTTGGCCTATGCCTGCATCATGATCTTCGCAAGATCTTTTACTCGGTTGGAATAACCCCACTCGTTGTCATACCAAGAAACGCATTTTACGAGATTGCCCTTACCACCAAGAACCATGGTGAGCTTGCTATCGAAGAGAGAAGAATGGTCGTCGCCCACGATGTCAGAGGAAACAATGGGATCCTCGACGTACTCAAGAATACCCTTCAGGGGGCCTTCAGCAGCAGCCTTCATAGCAGCATTAACCTCTTCAATGGTAACTTCCTGCTCGAGCTCTACCGTGAGGTCAACCATGGACCCATCAGGTGTAGGAACGCGCGTTGCAAAACCATCGAGCTTGCCCTTGAGCTCAGGGAGAACCAGGGAAACCGCGCGAGCAGCACCGGTAGTGGTGGGAATCATGGACAGGTTTGCAGCACGAGCACGACGAAGGTCCTTGTGAGCCTGGTCGAGAATCTTCTGATCATTCGTGTATGAATGAATAGTGTTCATGAAGCCACGCTTAATGCCGAAGGTATCCATGAGAACCTTTGCAAAAGGAGCAAGGCAGTTCGTGGTACAAGACGCATTAGAGACGATATTATGCTTCTCGTAATCGTACTTATCATCGTTCACGCCAACAACGATAGTGATGTCTTCGTTCTTAGCAGGTGCCGTAATAAGAACCTTCTTGGCACCAGCCTCAATGTGCTTCTTAGCCAAGTTAGCATCGGTGAAGAAACCAGTAGATTCGATAACAAGCTCTACGCCCATTTCGCCCCAAGGAATATTGAGCGGTTCGCGGTCGCCGAAAACGCGTACCTTGTGACCGTCAACGATGATGTTGTCTCCCTCGACTTTAACATCATCGTAAACACGCCCGTGGATAGAATCGTACTTAAGCAAATGAGCATTTGCCTCGGTGCTGCCGGGATCGTTGATAGCAACGATATCGAAGGCAGGATCCTTCTCCATCGCGCGGAAAACAAGTCGGCCGATACGACCGAAGCCGTTGATACCAACCTTGGTTGCCATGAGGCTCCCCTTTCATGCCTGATTTAAAAACAATGCGACGTATGTGAACACGTGCTGTTTTATTGTACCTGAAAAAGAAACTGCCGAAATAGAGCAAGACGCACGAGAAGTAAGCGAACGAATAGCAGCCGCAAGCGGCATTCAGCAAGCGGTGGTCGGTCTATGATTTGCCAATATCGTTAGCCATTTGCTCAATACGACGCACCCGATGATAAATCGCCGATTTGGAGAGCGGTGGATTAGCCTTTTCGCCGAGTTCTTTTAACGTTGCATCAGGATACGTCACGCGCAAGCGAATGTAATCCTGCAAAGCATGAGGCAGCGACTTGATATCCTGGTGCTCCAGAACTGTACGGATCGCCTGAATTTGATCAACGGAAGCCTCAGCGGTTTTAGCCTGATTTGCGATTTCGGCGTTTACCCGACGATTTACATCATTGCGCACACTTTTTAATACACGTTCGTTTTCCATCTTCAATGCACTTTGATGAGCACCAACATAAGCAAGGAAAGCCGATATCGAAGCGCCGCTTTTAAGGTAAACCGTATGGGAATTACGACGCTCAACAACCTTCGCGTGAATCCCCTTGGCCTCCATCAACTCGACAATGTCGTTAGCCATGGTCTGCGACTCAACAGTAAGCTCGAAATGAAAATCGCCACGTGGATTGGAGATAAACCCGCTCCCTAAAAAAACCCCCCGCAGATACGCCGAAGCACAGCATTCTTTCTTAATGAGGTCATGATCGATCCCACGCTGCAGGCCGCTTTCGCCGACAATGCCTAATTCGGAAAGCGCCTCATTCAAGCCAGGCTGGGCGGGCACGTCAATAAGCCAGTTGGGTGTCTTGTGCAAAACGCTACGACGCATAGTAAGATCTGTTTTCAGCGAATACATGCTATGAAGCGCACTGATGATGAAACGGGCAACCTGCGGAACGTCTGTCGAAATCTCTAGACGAAAATGACCAGGACCGTTAAGAAAGATCGTGCCTTCAATGCGAATCAGTGCAGCAAGCGTCGCAGCATCACAATGCGAACACGTTGGCTCCACATGAGAAAGCTCCTCTTTTACCTCCGTGGTGAACGACATAGCTTGAACACCCCCATAAATGCATCAGCAAGCGCCTGCGGATCATGCCATGTAGGACGCTGAGGATCCGCCATATTGCGTAAAAGAACAACTGGGCCACGAGCCTGGATAGCATCGATGTCGTTCTTCGACACTCTAACTGGTCGAACGCGGGATTCAAGCGAAGTGCCATCCCGGCGCTCTGCCACTGCACTTTTGTGCGATCCAAGCCCAGCCAAAGCATGAAAAGCACCCGTTGCGTGACATGGGCTCTCGAGCGGCTGAGCGGAATGGATCAAAACGTAATCGAGGCACCCTTCCATGCCATGACGCAACAAAGCTTCTACATGCTCACGTGCGGAAAGGCCCCAAGTTTCACCTTGCTGATCTGCCAGGCTGCAGACAAACACCGTACGAGCATTTGATTGACGAATGGCATCGACAATACCAGGAACAAGGAGATTCGGGATAATAGAGGTGAAGAGCGAACCAGGACCCAGTACGACCACATCGGCTTGGCGAATGGCACGCAATGCTTCCATATAGGGGAGACAAAGCTCGGGAGATTCAAGCCACACACGTTCAAGCGCAGTAGACGACTTCCCCGCCACCGATTGTCCGCGAAGAATGCGACCGTCGCGCGTTTCCGCACTAAGTGTCACATTGTTCAATGTCGATGGGTAAACATGCCCGCGAGCTCCAAGAAGCTGACCACAAATTTTTATAGCTTCAGGAAAAGATCCCGTGGCATTTTCAAGAGCTGAAAGCATAAGGTTTCCAAGCGTATGGTTTCGAGCAAAATCAAAACGATACTTGAAAGCCTTGGTAAGAGGATCTTCCGGATTCGCCGCAAATGCAGCTAAGCACTTACGAACATCACCAGGCGGAGTCACATGAGCCTCTTCGCGCAATATGCCGGTAGAACCGCCGTCATCGGCCATGGCAACAACAGCAGATGTGTTAACCCCTAAAGCCAGCAAGGTGCGAATCGACATAGGGGCACCAGTGCCTCCACCAATAACAACCGCACGCAGCTCAGTCGGATCCACATTGCCTTTAAGGGGATTGGGCAGATGAAGTGAGCCTATTGCCTTGAATGCCTGGGTGGATGATGCATCGAGGCGAAAGCCATGCCCCGCCAAACGAGGTTCGCCCTGACTCATTTTTCCACCTCTTTGTTGGTATCTGCCAAAGCGATATCGCGATGATACACATTAACGTTGTAATCCTGCGCCGCCAACAGCTCAGCAGTTTTATTGGCAAGCACAACGCTTCGATGCTGACCACCCGTGCATCCTACGCCAATGGCGAGCTGCTGTTTGCCCTCGGCAACATAGCCGGGCATCACACAGTTCAACAAGTTTTCCCAGGCATTTAAAAATTTATGAGTTTCCTCGTTGCCCAAAACATAATCTGCCACCTTACTATCGAGACCGGTTAAATTACGCAGATCAGGGATATAGAACGGATTCGGAAGAAAACGCACATCGATAACGATATCGGCATCTGTAGGAGCACCATGTTTAAAGCCGAACGAATATACCGTTACGTTCATTCCTTCTTTTGCAGTTTGCTTAGAGTACAAACGACGAAGTTCTTCGCGCAGTTCACGGGGGCTCATATTGGAGGTATCGATATAAGAATCAGCCAACGATCGCAACTCTTGAGTAAGACTACGCTCATACGAAATTGCCTGCCCAATGGAACGTTTGTTATTGATGCATAAAGGATGGCGACGGCGCGAAGCCTTGTAACGTGCAATAAGAATGCTGTCAGCGGCGTCAAGGAAGATCACCCTAAAAGTCACCCCTGCAGCTTCCATGTTTGCCAGCTCGCCTACCAACTGTTTGAAATATTCTCTGTTGCGCGCATCGCATACGATTGCAAGTTTTCTGCCGATCTCGTTTTGCCCCGGAAGACTTGCAAGACTGATCATGTTCATAATCAACGAAGGCGGCAGATTATCGATGCAGAAATAGCCCAAATCCTCAAACGTGTGCATTGCCTCAGTTCTGCCAGCACCACTCATGCCCGTAATGATAACCACATCAGGCGCAGTGCTCGAAGTCTCCGAATGATCTTGCGGCGTGTCCCCATTGGAAAATGTCTGGGTCATCGAAACCTCTCCCCCTGTATTGCTTCGCAGGGTCTACTTATGTTGCTCCTGCGGATGTGTTTCTGATTTTGAGTTATATTGCACAAGAACAGCATACACGTCCTCGGCGACCTGTTCAGGCACGGTATGTGTTTGCTTTATCTCTTCAAGGGTTGCATTGCGCAATGCGCCAAATGAACCAAACGCCTTCAAAAGCGCTTTTTTCCGCTTTGGACCCATGCCTATTACATCGTCAAGGATGCTCGTAGTCATGCCTTTTCCGCGAAGTTCACGATGAAAGGTAATAGCAAAGCGATGAGCCTCGTCTCGAACCTGCTTAACCAAATAAAGACTGGGGCTCCCTCCTGGCAAAACCACAGGACCGCTTTCCTGCCAAGGCACAAAGAGTTCTTCGTCTCGTTTTGCAAGACCGCATACAGGAATATCGCCCGCCCCAAGCTCATTGAGCTGCTTGATAGCGGCTGAAAGCTGGGGCTTACCGCCATCGAGGATAATAAGATCGGGGCGTTTCCCAAACCGCTCGTCATCTAGACGTTCCTTGCAGTAACGACGCGCAATAACCTCACTCATCATAGCGAAGTCGTTAGCCTCATCTGATTCCATCCGAATCTTAAAACGGCGATATTGCCCCTTATCGGGCCGTCCATTTGTAAACACCACCATAGAAGCAACTGAGTAGCGACCATGGATCGTGGAGATATCGAAGCATTCGATGCGCAGCGGAGGCGCATCGAGGGCAAGAGCGCTCTCCAGTTGCAACAATGCATCGTTGATACGGTCATCGTCGTAGCTACTTCGGGCTTTATAGCGCATAAGAACATGACGAGCATTCTTCGAAGCCATGTCCATAAGCGCTGCTTTTTCGCCCCTCTGGGGTACGGTAAAAAACACCTTGGCACCATGAACGCTTGCAAGTTTTTCGGTAAGCCATTCGCAAATGACGTCATTGTCTTCTGGAACCTTTTCGACAATAAGCTCATGCGGAATCGATTCGGTGGAACCGTAATAGCGCAGCACAAACATGCGAAGCAGTTCAGATGCAGGAATATCCTTGCCTTTGTTGAAAACGAATTCGTTGGTATTCATGATGCGGCCTTCGCGCAACATAAGCACCGTTATGCCAGCAATGGTCTCCTCGCGAAAAATGCCAATCACGTCGGCGTTAAGCCTATGGGATGATACAGCGTGCTGGGTTTGAGCAAGCGATTCAATTGTATCGATACGCGCTTTAATACGTCCGGCACGCTCAAAGTCGAGGTTCTGAGCAGCAATTGCCATTTCGGATTTGAGCTCATCAATGAATTCTTTATGGGAGCCAGAAAGGAATCGCTCAACCTTACGAACTTGCTCTTGGTACGCTTCTGGAGAAATATCGCCGCAACATGCACCAGGTCCAAGCCCAACATGGCAGTCAAAACACGGGCGCTCGTCCAGCTCGAGTTCATCATAGGGAAACTGATCGAGCTTGCGATTAAGACGTCGCCACTCAGTGCATGACGATGAACAGATGGGGACGATCCTGCGCACAATATCAACCAGGTTGCGCGCAGCACGGCTATCCGTGTAGGGACCAAAATAACGCGTTGTGGCTTTATGAGATTCACGCGTGTACTTGATTGCAGGAAAAACATCGCCTTTAGTAAGAGCGATAAATGGATAACTTTTATCGTCTTTGAAATCGGCATTGAAATACGGCGAATATTGTTCGATAAGATTGCGCTCTAGAACTAAGCTCTCATGCTCATTGGCGGTAACAACATATTCAAAGGAATCTATCTGCGACACCAAGAGGGGGATTTTCGCACGGTCGTCTTGGAAATTTACATACTGGCGCATACGGGCACGAAGCTGTTTTGCCTTGCCGACATAAATAACCGTGCCCGACTTATCTTTCCAAAGATATACACCAGGCTCGGCTGGAACACTTTTGAGCTGTTCCTTGATTTGTTGGAGTTTGTCCTGATCCACCTAAAATCCCTTAAAGCGATTCTTCCAAATCGAGAAGCATCAACGACACGTTATCGCGCATATCCTTCGCCTGCTCACGCGTTAGACTGCCTGACGCATAGAAGTCTTGAATTACCTCAAGTTCGAGATGGAGGCCACGACGCTGAATCTCATCGATGCTCACGGTAGCGTCTTGAACAGCCTCCGAAGTCATAGTGGCTTCAGACTTGTCAAACACCGAAAGGGCGCGCTCGTGATTAATCATGAGTTTTGCAACTACCTCACTGGGATAATCTGGATTATTTACGAGCCTCTGAAGGTACTCAATTGCAAAACGTTCAGCAAGCTCACGAACCTTATCCATCGCTTCGTGGTCTTCGTCGCTTCCGGAAGAGAAGATGCTCTTAACGCTACGAATCAACATTGAGGTCATAATGCGAAGGCGACCTACGCGCAAGCTTGTTGCATACGAAGCCTTTTCATTGGAATGAGCAATTAGATTTTTTTGCTTGGAAAGCCGATTCAGATGCTCAAATGTCTCAAGTGCCTCGACCTCATGCCGTTCAACAGCACGAATAAGCTGTTCAATCTGATAGTCAATGACCTCGATACGTAGCTTGGCAACCGCAGGCTCTTCGATATCCGCAATAGAGCGAATGCTGCGAATACGGTTGTTGTAAGAAGAGACAACGATTTTCGTCTCACGGTCGTTCGTCTCAGTAGAATCCGCCATAAGACGCTCAATGACAGTGCGCATGATCTCAATTTTGGTGCGCATTAATTCTTCTGTTTCCTCCTCGTCATCCTCGGCTTCTTCTTTAGGAGCAAGGACGGGAAGGAGGAAATTAGCAAGGAGCAGCGTGCACACAATTACGCCCGAGGCCAAGAAAATAATGAGCGATCGCTGTGGGAAGGTTGATCCATCGGCAAGAAGAAATGGAATGGTGAAGGCAATAGAAAGCGTGATAGCGCCCTTAGGACCACCAACAGTGGTGACAAGCGAATCTTTTACCATGCTCAAGCTGAACCTATCGCGCTTTCCCGTATCAGGGTTTTTGATGAGACGCGTCATGATAAGCGCCCAAACAAAACGAAGCACGACAATCAGAGCAGTCAATAAAAGAACGTACCCGATTAAAACGAAATTATCGATATATAAGTTATCCCAGGTGCTTTGCATGGCATTGGGGAGCTGAATACCCAAGAGAACGAACACGACACCATTGAGCACGAAGCCGATTACCTTCCACACACTGGTAAGGGCAATGTTCAAGCGAGACTGATAGGGAGAGATTTTGCGATCGCGGTACATCGACCACATAATGCCGCAAGCAACAACAGCCAAAATGCCTGAGACGCCAACAAGCTCAGAGAACAGAAATACGACAAGGGGCATTGAGACCTCAAAGAGCACATGAAATGTGACGTTGTCCAATCCCATTTCGCGAATACGTTTGTTGATGTAAAGGAAAGCGACAGCAAGCAGGATGCCAAGCGCTATGCCCCCAATGAATCCAATAGTGAACGAAGTCGCTGCGTTGGCAAGAGAAAATGCACCGGTAACAGCTGCGGCAACCGCAAACTGAAATGAAACAACACCCGATGCGTCATTAATAAGAGCCTCACCCTGGAGAATAGCTCCTTCACGTTTACCCAGTTTGGCTTCCTTCTTCAAAGCCTGAACCGCAACCGCATCGGTGGGACCAAGTGCCGCACCCAACGCAAATGCAGCCGCAAGAGGAATAGAGGGAACAAGCCAGTGAAGAACGAATCCAACGCACAAGGTGATAACAATAACCAGACCTATAGCAAATGAAACAATAGTAGTCTTGTTTTCCCATAGGTTGCGTTTATCCGCTTCGAGCGCATCGCTGAAAAGCAAAGGGGCAATAAACAGAACCAAGAACAGCTCTGGGTCGATATTCACCTCAATCGGAGAAATAGCAAGCATAGCAATGCCAATGCCAAGAGCAATCTGAATAAGCGGTGACGAAATGCGAGGAACTACCTGATCGAGAATGGAAGAGAGCAGCACGGCCAATAACAGCATCAAAATCAGCTCAAAAACTTCCACAGGCATCCCCTAACTGTCACAAAAAAGGTACCTATTAAAAGTAACGTACGGCGTTAGCGTCAAAAACGCGAGTGGGCAATCGACAGAAAAATCCAACATGGCATATTCCGCACTATTCCCCTGAATAGGAGAAAGCGAACCCACGTCATCTCATAGTGAAGAGATGTTCAAGGATGCAGAGCGGAGTATAGTCAAATAGATACTTACTTGAAAAAGGAAACGAAGCGTTACGTATTTGTGCATAAAAAAAGCCCCTAAGGGGCTTAACAATTAAATGGTGGACCGTCGGGGACTCGAACCCCGGACCTTGGGA
>ULWV01008560.1_pt1 | contig 21316 bp, 19 predicted proteins | sample 1960651 | NCBI WGS metagenome assembly ULWV01 (sample SAMEA4835820, study PRJEB28245) | human gut metagenome | biome: gut microbiome; material: fecal sample | place: Denmark | collected 2008
ATTATTCACTTTCATATTCAAATAATTTGGCAATCAACATTGTACTCGATCCTGGAATAATTCTTTCACCTTCTAATACATAGCGTCTTATATTGTCTTTATTGTAAGAACGATCTCCAGATAGGGCGATTGGAATCATAAAATTATTTTTGTAGTTTCCGATAAAGTCTAGAATGACAACATATTCTTTGTCCTGTGATTTTCTTAATCCTCGACCTAATTGTTGCACAAAAACGATAGGCGATTGTGTGGGTCTTAAAAGGACGACTTGATTGATTTCAGGAATGTCCACACCTTCATTAAAAATGTCTACAGTTAATATGTATTGTAGATAGTCATTTCTTGTATTGGATACTAAGCGATCAATCGCATCTTCTCTTTTTTCTTGAGAATCCTCTCCACTTAGAGCTAGGGTTCTATAGCCTCTCAAATTTAATCTTTCACTAAGGGCAGCCGCTTCTTTTTTGGAGCTGCAAAACATGAGTCCTTTGACTCTTTCTCCGCTATAGCCATAATAATTAGTTTGTTTGATAATGTAGTCAACTCTTTGATTGGATGTTAAATAGTTAAAATCCGTAAAATCCGTTTCATTTCCGTCTGTTAAAAAGTCGGTAATGCCAAAATAGTGGAATGGACATAATAAGTTTTCTTCTAGAGCTTGTTGAAGACGTATTTCATATGCGATATTATGGTCGAAGGCTGCATATACATCAAAGTCATCCGTTCTTTCTGGGCTTGCGCTCATTCCTAACCAGAATTTTGGTTTAAAGTATTTCATGATTTCTTGATAGCTTTTAGCTCCAATGCGGTGTGCTTCATCAATGATGATGGTATCAAATGTATCAGGGGCAAAACTAGAATACACTTCCTTTTTAGACATCGTTTGCATCGTTGCGAACAAGTAGTCTACATTGGTATCTTTACTATTTCCAGATAAAAGGCCAAATGTTCTTGTATCTTTAAATACATTTTTGTAGCTTTGAAGAGCTTGTTTGGCAATCTGCTCTCTATGCACTAAAAATAGGGCTTTCTTTGGATTTTGGTCTTGAAGTGCAAAGGCAGAGGCATAGGTTTTGCCGGTTCCGGTAGCTGAGATTAAAAGTGCTTTCGATTCATTTGAATTGCGAATGTTTCTAAGGCTTGAAATAAAAGCCTGTTGCATAGAATTTGGGATCAGTTGTTTAGAAGGTAATTTAATTTCTTCTTTTTGTTTCACTTTTTTGTATTCTTCATAATGCACTCTATAAGCACCAATAAATGCATTGTAGGAATATGTATTGGGATGATTCCATAATTCTTCAAATTCATCTAACATTTCGGAAACGAATTCTCCGAATTTTGTGGACACAATTTTTGTATTCCATTCACGATTTGTAGTAAGTGCTGTATTTGTCATATTACTAGAACCTATAAGGATCTTATAGATTTCATTTGATTGAAAGATATATCCCTTGGTATGAAAGCCATTCTTTGAGTCGGGTACTAGGTACATTTTAAGTTCAATATTTGAAAATGTAGCGAGTTTATCTAATGCTTTTGGATCACTAAATGCCAAATAGTCCGTTGTTAGAATTTTACCTTTGATGCCTTTATCTTCTAAAGTACGAAGCGTTTGAAGTAAGGGGGTAATACCTCCCATCGTAATGAAGGCTACACTGATTAAAAAGGAGTCGCAGTGTAATAGTTCATCTTCAATGGTGCTTAATACTTTTCTTCCATTCTTATAATCGTTTGAAATAAATTGAGGTCGATATAATACGTTGGAAGATATATTTTTGTCTAGAAATGCGGTGGATAATCCGCTTTGTATATTTTGATAGTTCATACCTAACATTATACCAGCATTAAAATGAAATCATTGCTACTATGAATACTAGTGATCAGAATGTATTTCCTTTGGATACAGCGTTTAAGAGACGTTGGGATAGAGAAAAGGTAATGACTGACTGGAATAAGGTTGGAGATATCAAAAATCTATATGTTCCTTTTACGAATATTACATGGGGAAAATTTGCGACTACAATTAATGATAAAATGCTTGAAGATAATGGTGAAAGTGATGTGTCTGTATCTGAAGATAAACAGATGGGAGCTTACTTTGTAAAAGAGAATATGTTGAGCAAAGAAAAGAATGCAGGGGACAAAGACTCTTTGAGATCGTTTATTAGTAATGTTATGGATTACCTTTATAATGATGTAACTAAATTTAATCATGGTCTTCTATTCGATAATAGTGTTAAGACATATGATGGTCTTTATGAAACGATGACAGAATGTACATCTGTATTAAATGGAAATGTTGATGATTCAACTGTTGGTGCAGGAAAAAGATTGTTTGAGTCAGTCTTAAACAAAGAAATAGTAGATGAATTGTTTGATCAGGATGTCGAAGATGAACAAGGAACCCAAGATTAACCCTGTAACAAAATCGAATGATTTTGTAGGTATACGCATAGTAGATGGTGAAATCAATATCTATGTTCCGCAGGTGTTTCGTAAGGAATCTAATTATAAAAGAGATTTGTTGCTGTTTCTAAAGTCTATTTCTTTGGCAAAAACACTTGAAAAGGAAAAATTGGATAAGGGTAGTAATAATTTCGATAGTGTATGGCCCATTAATTCCTATTTATGGATTATAAAAGATTATCTTGAGAATGGATTTTACTATAATCGGGAAAAGGTATATTCAAATTCCTATAGTGGAAAGATAGAATGGAAGAAGACGATAAAGCAGATTCCAATCTATTCAGATGGAAACATTATTTATGATAAGCTAGTTACTTCAAAGATGGCAGCATCTAATGATTTGATTGCCCAAATATACAAACTTTGTCTAAAACAAAGCATTGAGAAAATTGGGTGGGTGTATAACTATAATTTGAAAGTTGATGTACAGCAGATTGTATCCATTTCAGAGATGATTGCGACTGTTCGCAAAGAAATCAATAATACGTTTGATGATATCAAACGTATGCGCTTTAACCATATGTTGAAGATTTTGAAAACAACAGAAGGAAATAAAGTGATTTCAAATGAGTACACATATGGAATTGAAAATTATTATTATGTTTTTGAGACTATGGTAGATAAATTGTTTGATGGAATCAAGGAGTCTGAAAAGAAGAAGTATAATCCAAATGGGTATTGGCAATTAAATAATCAAAAGCCAGGATTGGCTTCTAGTTTAAGACCGGATACAATCTTAAAAAAGGATGGAGCAACATACATTCTTGATGCAAAAATGTATCAGTATGGTGTTACGAAAGATGTAAGAGATTTACCAGAAACGCAATCAATTCAAAAACAAATTACATATGGAGATTACGCTTATCATCAGTTGAACGAAAATAAAGTAAGAAATGCGTTCATCTTACCATACAACAAGAAATTGAGTTGTTTTGCTCAAGATGAAAATACTTTAAAATACAGTGATGGAAATTTAGCCTACTTTGGTCAAGCATACACAGACTGGAGAAATACTGAAGATTCAAAAGATTATGAAAAAGTATATGCATTTGGTATAGATTTTAATTATTTGCTTGAAAATTATAATAGACCTGATTATAAAATTATAAATACCTTGTGCAAAAGGATTGAAGAATTGATTAATATGCACAAATCACAATAGATATTATAGATTTGAAAAAAGTGTAAACCGAAATTGAGTTTACACTTTTTTGTTTTCTTTACTCGTATAAGGCTAATTGTATTAGAAAGATGCTATGAAATAAATATGGTTAACTGTACTGGTGAAGGAGGTATGGTGATGAGTGCCAAAAGACGAGACAAAAAAAATCGTGTTCTTCGTGTTGGAGAAATCCAAAAATCAGATGGAAGATATAGATATAAATATATTTTGAATGGTGAGGAAAAATATTTATATAGTTGGCGACTTGTTGAATCTGATTCAACTCCTTCAGGAAAAAGACCAGGACCTTCCTTGCGCGAACTGGAAAAAACTGTGACATTAAGTTTAGAACTTGGGTATGACCCTTTTGGAGGTGGACTTAGCGTATACGAACTTGTTAAAAGATATATTGAATTACGAGAAAATAGTGTACGTCCAAATACAAAAAAAGGTTATGTCTGTGTGTTGAATTTTATCAAAAATGAACCATTTGGTGCCAAACGTATAGATACTGTAACAATGACGGATGCAAAGTTATGGTTCAAAAAACTACAAAATATTAATGGTAAAAGATATAGTTCAATTAATAGTATTTGTAGTGTTTTGCGTGGAGCTTTTAAAATGGCTTATAACGATAATTTGGTTCGAAAAAATCCATTTGAGTTTCAGCTTAGTGAAGTTGTTGTAAATGATTCAATAAAGAGAATAGCATTGACTGAAAAACAAGAAGATGCTTTTCTTGAATTTGTGAAGAATGATAAGCATTATGATGGAATATATATATTATTCAAAACAGGATTAAGAATTTCAGAACTTTGTGGCTTAACAGTAAGCGATGTTGATTTTGAAAATCATACAATTAATGTAAACAAGCAATTAATGAAAACAAGTGGACAATATTATGTTGAACATACAAAAACATCAAGTGGATCACGTATATTGCCGATGACGAAAAATGTTGAAATTTGTTTTAAGAATATTATTGAAAATCGATCGGTTTTAAGTAATGAAATATTTGTTGATGGTATTTATGGCTTCTTATTTATTGATAAGAATAATAACATTATGTATGCTTCTCATTGGGAAAAAATATTTGACCGTTTATTGAAAAGATATAATGATTCTAACAAATTAAAGATTGATAAATTAACTCCACATGTGTGCAGACATACATATTGTACTCGCATGGCCTTGCAGGGTATGAATTTAAAAACGCTGCAGTACCTTATGGGACACGCAGATGTATCTACGACTATGAACATTTATAGCCATGCTAATTTAGGTGATGCTAAAAAAGAGTTAATAAGATTAAATATATTCTAGATAAATAAGTGATGAAAATATGAGGAGGTATTTAATGCCAAAACCAAATTTAGATATACCTGTATGGAAGAAGTATGCACTAAGTATTGAAGAAGCTGCTGCTTATTTTGGAATCGGGGAAAATAAAATTCGAAAAATAATATCAGAAAGCCCAAATGCAAATTTTTATATCGAAGTTGGCAGTCATATTAAAATTAAAAGAGAGCTTTTTGCTCGGTATTTAGATGACATTACATTACTTTAAACAATCTGTTTAGTTGCAGATTGTTTTTTTTCAAAAGTGTAGGCTGGAAAAATTAGATGTATTTATTATAATAAAAGTGTTGATGAAGTTTTCCACAAAAAATAAATGGAGGAAAATAAAATATGAGTGGAAAAAAGCGACGAGATAAAAAAAATAGAGTATTGCATAATGGTGAAATCCAAATGGCAAATGGAAGGTATAGATATAAGTACGTAAATTACGATGGTAGTGAAGCTTATGCGTATAGTTGGAGACTTGTTGAATCTGATAAAGCTCCAACTGGAAAAAAGCCAGGACCATCATTAAGAGAGTTGGAAAAAGAAATACAAAACACTTTGGAAACGGGATATGTACCTTTTGGTAATCTAATTACAGTTTTAGAACTTGTTGAAAACTATGTATCGTTTAAGAAAGAAACAGTAAGAAAGACTACCCAAGCTGGCTATCAAACTGTGATAAATATTTTGAAAAATGATCCGTTCGGAGCAAAAAGAATTGATTCAGTTACATTTGTTGAAGCAAAAAAATGGTTTGCCAAATTGCAAACTGAGGAAAAAAGAAGTTACAGTTCGATTAAAGCTATTAGAGGTGTTCTTAAACCGGCTTTTCAAGCCGCGTACAATGATGATCTTGTGAGAAAAAATCCATTTGATTTTGTTATTACGGATGTTGTAAAGAATGATACAAAGAAAAGAATACCTTTAACGAGCGAACAAGAAGATGCATTTCTTTCTTTTGTGAAAAATGATAAGTATTATTCAAAATACTATGATGGTATGTTCATTTTGTTTAAGACAGGACTTCGAATTTCTGAATTTTGTGGCTTAACCATTGATGATATTGACTTTGATAATCACACTATCAACATTAACAAGCAATTGATGAAAAAGAATCGTAAATATTATTTGCAGACCACTAAAACCGAAAGTGGGACGAGAATTATTCCTATGCTTCCGGATGTCGAAAAAAGTTTTAAAAGCTTAATAGATCATCGCCCAAAATTAAAAAGGGAACCATCGGTAGATGGAGTTACTGGTTTTTTGAATTTTGATGCATATGGCAGCATCGCATACTCTTTGCATTGGGAGAAACATTTTGTTTATTCATTGGGTCGTTACAATAAGTATAATGACTTGAAAATCTCGGCGATATCGCCGCATATCTGCAGACATACTTATTGCACTAGAATGGCAATGGCTGGTATGAATCCAAAAACATTGCAGTATCTAATGGGACATTCAGAAGTTGATATTACATTAAATGTATATACTCATGTGGACTTAGAAGCTGCAAAAAAAGAACTTGAAAGAATGGAGTTAAATAAAAAGGTGTAAAATGAATAGATTTATCTTAGATTACACCTTATTTGCACCTATTTTGCACCTTCTCAGTGAAAAGTTATGAGAAGTTATAAGAAATTATAAGAAATTATAAGAAATTACATAAATAAGAAAAGCTTTGTATCCCTTTTATATAAAGTAAAAATGCTATAAATAAAGGAGAAATTGATTATGAAAAAATTGTTGTTCATATGCCACGGCAACGTATGTAGAAGTGTTAGTGCTGAGTACATTATGAAAGATTTGGCAAAGAAAAATGGGGTAGAACTATATGTTTCTAGTGCAGCTACAAGTCGTGAAGAAATTGGTAATGATATCTATTTTCCGGCTAAGCGTAAACTAAAAGAAAAGGGGATTCCATTTTCTAGACATTATGCAAGACAAGCTACAATGAGTGATTATTTGTCGTATGATTATTTAATTTGTATGGATGAAAATAATGTGCGTAATCTAAATCGCATGTTTGATAATGATCCAGATCATAAAATCTATAAATTATTATCAAGAGATGTTTCAGATCCTTGGTACACCAATGATTTTGAAACGGCATATAATGATATTTATGAAGGCTGTAAAGCTTGGTTGGAGAAATTATCATGAAACAGAATCTACATACACACTCTATCTTTTGTGATGGAAAAGATACGATTGAAGAAATGACTCTAGAAGCCATCTTAAAAGGCTTTGATATTCTAGGCTTTTCTGGCCATGGATATTTGGACGTGGATACAAGTTCCATGCGAGATACTTCAGGATATATTTCAGAGGTTGAGAGGGTTAAATCGAAATACGCTTCGTCTATTCAAATCCATTTAGGCATTGAAGAAGATATGTTAGGAAGAATATCTGAAAAAGCTCCATTTGAATATGTGATTGGAAGTAAACATTTTTTAGGTGAGACTGCTGTGGATTATTCAAAGCCTGTATTTGATTCTTTATTTGAATCCTATTTTGGTGACTATAAAAAGATGTGTAAAGACTACTATTCAGATTTATCGAATATGTATGATTGGCAAGAAGTGGATATCATTGGACATTTGGATTTGATTACCAAATATAATGAGGACGAGTCTTATTTTCAATTTAATGATAAAGACTATATGAATATTGTTTGCGATTGTATTGACCGATTGTTGATTAACGATAAGATTTTTGAAGTGAATACAGGAGCCATCGCTAGAGGCTATCGTAAAACACCATATCCATCTAGAGATATATTGGAATACTTGCAGGCTAAAAATGCACGTATTTGTCTAAACAGTGATTGTCATGATAAGAATTATTTGGATTGTGCTTTTGAAGAAAGTTTAGAATTAATTCAATCTTGTGGATTTAAAGAAATACAGATACTCACAAAAGATGGTTTTGTACCAGTAAATATTAAATAGAATAAACAGTGAAGGTGTTCTTGTGATAATCAATTAGACCTTCACTTTTCATTTTAGAAAGCTCTTTTGATAAGGCACTTCGTTCTACATTTAAATAGTCAGCCATCTGTTGACGATCAAACGGAATCTTAAAGGTAGAATTTTGTGTTTCTAGTTTCATAAACGATAAGTAAGACAACACCTTATTACGGATGGTTTTGTTGGAAATATGAAATATGTGTTGTGACAACATTTTGTTCTTATTTGAAAGTATTTGAATCATTTGATCTTTTAATTCTGGAGATTTTTCTATGGTTTGAACATCTAAAAATTGAATTGTACAATCCTCAACCGCTCTAACATATACATACATAGGTGTTTTGGTTAGGGCATAGCTTTCCGCAAACATTTGATTAGGACCAATATGTGATAATAGGGAAACGTTGCCTAAAAAGTCTACAGTTTCAATGACAACACTTCCTTCTTTGACAATGCCAATGGCTTGGGGAATATCTTCCATATGATAAATAATTTCATTTTTCTTGTATCTCTTTAATGGTAAATTCATAAATATTTTCCTTTCGTTGTTTAAACAACATAAATTGATTGTATTATACACTAAAATAAGTTCATAAGAAATGAGGATGATTTTATGTTAAGAAAAATTATACAAATTGATGAAGATAAATGTACAGGATGCGGTATCTGTGTGGATGCCTGTCATGAAGGAGCCATTGGCTTAGTGAATGGAAAAGCGAAATTAATGCGAGATGATTATTGTGATGGACTAGGGGATTGTTTACCTACATGTCCTACAGGTGCTATTTCATTCATTGAAAAAGATACTTTAGCCTATGATGAAGAGGCGGTAAAAAAGAATATGGAAAAACGCATGAAAGAATCGGGCACCATGCATTCAGGATGTCCTGGATCTATGATGCATACACTGAATCCAGTTGTCTCAAGTCCATCGATTGATGTATCAAGTCAACTAACATCTTGGCCTGTTCAAATTAAACTAGCACCTATCAACGCACCATTCTTTCAACATGCCAAGCTTTTAATAGCTGCGGATTGTACAGCTTATGCCTATGCCAATTTCCATCAGGAATTTATGAAAAATAAAGTGACTCTAATAGGATGTCCAAAACTTGATGGTGTGGATTATTCAGAAAAGCTTTGTGATATTATTCGTATGAATTCGATTGAAAGTGTAACCATTGTTCGTATGGAAGTACCTTGTTGTGGTGGTCTTGAAAATGCGGTTAAGAAAGCTTTGCAGGAAAGTAAAAAGTTTATTCCTTGGCAAGTTGTCACAATTTCAATAGATGGAAAAATCTTAGATTAAATCTTAAAAAAGTGCAGTTAACGTTACAGATACTGCACTTTTGTCATTTTCTGACACGTTAAATGAAAAAAAAGTATCACCGTAGCGATACTTTAATGATTAGTTTTTAGTGATTTCTTTATAGCTAGCTAGACCATAAGCACTATCTGCTTGTGTACCCGCATTGACGATTGCTTGTTCCATCGCTTTAACGGCCATGATTCCAACTAGATCTTGTTCTGCAGGCACTTTATTGGATGTCATCGCAAAAATAGTATCTCCATCACTTGAAGTGTGGACTGGACGAATACATCTTGCATATCCATTATGGGCCATACTTGCGATTTTATTCATTTGGGCTTTATTTAAATCCGCATTTGTGATGATACAACCAATTGTCGTATTCATACCACAAGAATTGATCATCTTTTCAGCTGCCTTTAAGATTTCATCTTCACTAAACAATCTTGTGTTTGTGTTTCGATCATAGATACCTGCAATTGGTTTGTCTGAATTTGGATAGAAAATATCACCACACGCATTTACGGCTACAATAGCTCCTACTTTTAATGGACCTATTTGTAGAGCCGAAAATCCAAGTCCTGCTTTCATCGCATATTGAGGACCAAAGAATTTACCAACACTTGCACCTGTTCCAGCACCTACATTTCCTTGTTGAGGATTATTCTTTTCCGCTTCCATACAAGCATCATAACCCATCTGTTTATTTGGATATGCCTTAGAATTACCTACACCACAATCAAATAGACAAGCTTCACATACGATGGGAATATAGATGTTTTTCATGTCAAAACCAATTTCGTGCTCGCTCAAATACTGCATAACACCACTGCTTGATTCTAAACCAAAAGCACTACCACCTGATAAAGTCACCGCATGAATTTTTTGGACCATGTTTTTTGGATTCAACAAATCTGTTTCACGAGTAGCAGGACCACCACCGCGTACGTCTACACCAGCTGTAGCTCCTTCTTTACATAAGATGACTGTGCAGCCAGTCGCATTTTCTGTATCTTGTGCACTACCAATTTGAAATCCTTCGATTTCATTGATTTGAATTGTCTTCATTTTTGATCTCCTTTAATTCATATAAATCATTTCTACGCACCTTCCAATAAGGCATTCTTTTCCTTACTTTATCAATGTCATTTAAATCGATATCTACAACTTTGCAGGCTTCTTCTTCATTTAACTCCACTACAATATTGCCAAAACCATCCACAAGCATGGAATGGCCTCCTGAAGTATAGTTTTTATATGTATACTTAGCTGGGGCAACACCACACAAAAAGACTTCGTTTTCTAAAGCACGAGTTTGGACAAATAACTTCCAATGCTTCTTTGTGGCCTGCTCATTAAAAGCAGCCGGACAAAATAGAATTTGTGCTCCATTTTGAGCTAGAATTCTGGATACTTCTGGAAATCGGATGTCGTAACATAATAAAATACCGCATTTTCCCCATGGCGTATTGAAACATTGAAGGTGATTTCCTGGTACAAACACTTCATTTTCACAATAATCCTGTCGATTATGAAATTCAAAAAGATGTGTTTTATCATACGAACAAACAATGTCACCATCGCTATTTAATATGTAACAACGATTGTATTTATCCGCACAAATAGACCCAGCCACGATCCATATCCTATGCGATTTAGCTAGTTTTTTTAAAGCCATCAAACTTTCATCATGACGCAAATACGCTGTTTTTAATGCATCATTATGATAGGGACAATTCCACATTTCTGGTAGAACTAAAATATCACAGTCTGGAATGTCTTTTAGTTTAGCTATGTTTTGTTGATTATCCATTGAAACAGACATTTGGTACATACAGATTTTCATATAGTTTATGATAGGCGAAAAATGATTTCTTTTCAAGATGTGCAAAGACTAACATGTGTTTATTTACTCTCTTTCTGAAATCGTTTACAATTATTTTAGGAGGTTTTGTATCATGTATAAAATTATAGAAGTAAAACAAAGTGTATTTGAAGATAATAATAAAGATGCGAATAAATTAAGAGAAGAATGTAAAGATAAAGGTGTGTTCTTATTAAATGTTATGTCAAGTCCTGGAGCAGGTAAGACAACAACTCTATCTAGAACGTTAGAAAGATTAAAAGATAGAATGAGAATTGGTATTATGGAAGCGGATATTGATAGTGATGTAGATGCCAAAACAATCAGTGAATATGGCGTACGCACGATTCAATTACACACAGGTGGTATGTGTCATTTAGACGCAGATATGACTCGTCAAGGACTGCATGAAATGGGTATGGAAGATTTAGATTTGGCTGTACTTGAAAATGTAGGAAATTTAGTATGTCCTGCTGAATTTGACACGGGATCCACTAAAAATGTGGCTATTTTAAGTGTTCCAGAAGGAGACGACAAACCTTTAAAATATCCATTGATGTTTCAAGTGTGTGATGTGGTTCTAATTAATAAGATGGATGTATTGCCATACTTTGATTTTGATGTAGAGAAATGTAAAGAGAATATTTTGTACCGTAATCCAAATGCGAAAATTTTTGAGGTGTGCGCAAAAACGGGTGAGGGAATTGATGACTGGTGTAAGTGGCTTGAAAATGAAGTAAAAGCCTGGAAGGAATAATATGGCATATCGAGATAATATTGATAAACTGGCAAGGCGTATCACAGATCGTATTCCGGCTAAAGTAAAAAAATTATCCCAAACGGATCCTGAATATGAGTGTCTAAATGAAATCTTAAATGATGAACAATGTGATTTATGTTTGTGTTTTGAAGTACGTAAACCACTTTCTTTTGAAGAAGTAGTGAAAAGAAGTGGATGGCCAGCAGGAAGAGTGAATCGTGTATTAAATGAAGTATGCGACATTGGAATGATTGAATATAATTGGGAAAATGCGGATCACCACAAACAATTTGTGCTTCCTCAGTTTGTTCCTGGAGCAGCTGAATTTATGGTTATGAATAAAGATCTTGTTGAAGAACATCCAATTGTTGCGGATTTCTTTGAAAAGATGACGCGATTACCACTTGAAAAGGTAACGCCAATGGTTCCTCCTGGAGGAGCTGGCATTGGTATGCATGTTATTCCTGTAGAAAAGGCGATTCATGCAAATCAGCAAGCGGTAAGTGTAGAAAAGATTTCGCATTGGTTGAATAAATACGATAAATATGCACTTTCTCCATGTTCATGTAGAAGACAACAACGTGTTAGGGGTGAAGGAACTGGCGATGTTGAAGCCGATGTTTGTATTGCGGTAGGAGATATGGCTGACTATGTTGTACAGACAAACAAGGGTGGACATTATTGTACGTATGAAGAGGTTATTGAGACTTTAGAGCGTTGTGAAAGAAAAGGATATGTACATCAGATTACCAATATTGATGGAGAAGATAAAATTTTTGCGATATGTAACTGTGCACATGGTGTCTGTAACGCATTAAGAACAAGTCAATTGTTCAATACGCCAAATATGTCGGCAAGTGCTTATAGGGCGCATGTGGATAGTGACAAGTGTGTTGCGTGTGGAAAGTGTGTAGAAATTTGTCCAGTGGGTGCGGCAAAATTGGGGCAAAAGCTTTGTACCAAAGATGGCCCTGTATCGTATCCTAAACAAGAACTTCCAGATGATATAAAGTGGGGGCCTGAAAAGTGGAACTGGAACTTTAGAGATACAGCTAAAGTCAATTGTTATGAAACGGGAACATCGCCTTGTAAAAGTGCGTGTCCTGCACATTTACCGGTTCAAGGCTATATTAAGATGGCGAAAGAAGGTCGCTATATGGATGCATTAAAGTTAATTAAAGACTTTAATCCATTTCCAGCTGTATGTGGAGCTATTTGTAACAGAAGGTGTGAACAACAATGTACACGTGGGTTGATTGATGAGCCTTTGGCTATTGATGAAATCAAGAAGTTTATTGCCGAACAAGAACTTCATGAAGATAAGCGCTATATTCCTTTATGTGAAAATGTCGAAGGCAAATTCTTCACAAACAAAATGGCCATTATTGGCGCAGGTCCTGCTGGTATGAGTGCGGCTTATTATTTAAGAATAATGGGCTATCCTGTCACAATATTCGAAAAGGAAGAAAAACCAGGTGGTATGTTAGTCTACGGTATTCCTTCTTTTAGATTAGAAAAGTCTGTGATTGAAGCAGAAATTGAAGTGTTAAAAGCTATGGGCATTGAGTTTAAGTGTGGCATAGAAGTAGGTAAAGATATTTCTTTGGATGATTTAAGAAATGAGGGATATGAAGCGTTCTATGTGGCTATTGGTGCTCAGGGATCTAGAAAATTAAATATTCCAGGTGAGGAAAATGAAATGGTTGAGTCTGGAATTGATTTCTTGCGTAAGGTGAATAAAACAGAAGATCCAAATCTAATTTCTGGTGATGTGGTTGTCGTTGGTGGCGGAAATGTTGCGATAGATGTTGCTCGTGCAGCTTTAAGAAGTGGAGCTGAAAAGGTACATTTATATTCTTTGGAACAAGAAGCTGAAATGCCGGCAAGTTTTGAGGAAGTACAAGAGGCAAAAGAAGAGGGTATAATTCTTCATTGCGGATGGGGTCCAAAAGAAATTGTAGAAGATTCAATTGTATTTAAACAATGTGTAAGTGTAAAGGATGAAACGGCTAGATTTAATCCAAGCTATGATGAAAGTGTTTTAGAAACTATACAATGTAGTCATGTATTACTTTCAATTGGACAAAGTATTATTCCAATTCAAGGATTCGATGTAGAAGTCAACCCAAATGGAACAATCAAAGCGGATGGAACAACACTACAAACATCTGTTGAAGATGTATTTGTGGGTGGTGATGTGTATACAGGACCAAAATTTGCGATTGATGCGATTAGCCATGGTAAAGAAGCAGCAGAATCAATGCATCGTTTTGTTCATAAGGGTCATTCTTTGACAATTGGAAGAGACTTACACTTGTTTAATGAATTTGATAAAAATAATGCATTGATTGATATTGATTTTGATCATGCCAAACGTCAGATACCTGGTATTAAAAAGGGTTTGGGTGAAAAATCATTTAGAGACTTACGTTCTACATTTACAGAAGAACAAGTTAAGATTGAAGCCAATCGATGTCTAGGATGTGGTGCAAGTATAGTCGATACAAATAAGTGTATTGGTTGTGGCTTGTGTACGACAAAATGTGAATTTGATGCGATCCACTTAACGCGTGATATCAAAGATGGTGCAAGAATGGTTAAGGCGGAAGATAAGATGAAGGCTATATTGCCATATGCGGCTAAGCGTCAAATCAAAATCATTCGTAATAAGAAGAAATAGTATGCATGAATTAGGGCTTGTTGTACATATTTCAAAAACATTAGAAGAACTTGCACAAGAAAATAATATTACAGATATTCGTAGAGTGACTTTACAGATTGGAAAAGTAAGTGGAATTGTTCCTGAGTATTTAGTGGATTGTTGGAAATATTATAGGAAGAAGGTTCCTTTAATTGAAAACTCTTCACTAGAATATGAGTGGATTGAAGCTATTACGATTTGTAATGAATGTGAAAAAACATATGATACGATTCAATATGGAAGAAAATGTCCATATTGTAAGAGTGAACATACAGTTTTACTTCAAGGTAATGAGTGTCTAATTAAGGAGATTGAAGCCGAATAAGCGTCGAAAGACGCTTTTTTTGTGCAAAAATTTAAAAATTATTCGAAAAAGTATCTTTTTTTTCGTATATGAGTATGTAGGAAATGCCTACTAGAAAGAGGTGCTCATGAGAAGTGCAAATTTATTAAATGATTTCGCCTTTAAGTATGTCTTTGGCGAAGATTGTAAAGAGGCTAATGATGCCTTAAAATCATTACTTACGGTATTTTTAGAAAGGAAAGTCCATCATGTGGTTGTTAAAAATTCAGAAATGGTAAAAGACTATAGTAAAATGAAAAATCCAAGATTGGATCTGTTGGTTGAATTTGATGATCGAACAATGGTGGATTTAGAAATGCAGTTAAGACAAACGAAAGATAATTTGCCGATTCGCTTTAGTTATTATTTGGCTAGACTTCATGGTTCTCAAGAATTGGAAGGAAAATATTATGGTGAGTTAAAGGAAACAATTGTCTTAGTGTTCTTTAATGTGAATTTAATTGATAATAATAGAATGTGTAACACATTCACATTGAAAAATGAGGATGGTTTATCTTTTGTGAAAGAAACAGAAGATCGTATGAAGATACGAACGGTTGAAATGGCAAAGTTGGATGTATATAAGCCGCTTGAAGAAATGAATGAACAGGAAAAGATGATTTATTACTTTTTGAATTGCCACAAAGGAATCGAAGATAGTAAAATTAAGGTAATGATAGAAAGTGATGGGGTGATTCAAATGTTAGAGAAGCGTGTAGAAACCATATCGGATGATGGTTGGAAGAAAATAATAGAAGATTTTCAAAAATTGCATGAAAATGAAGAACGAATGGAACGACAACTTGAACTTGAAGAGGCTCATAAAGCACAAGAAGAAGCAAAAAAGGCATTACAAGAAGCGAATAAATTAAACCAAGAAGCTGACAAGAAAGTAGAAGAAGTTGGAAGAAGCAGATAAGAAATTTGAAGAAGCTGATAAACAAGTGAAACAAATGGTTCGTAAGATGTATGAAGATGGTTTTAGTCTTGAACAAATTTCTGCATATTGTTCACTAAATGTGAATGAAATTGAGTTGTTGATAAAATCATAAAATTTCTTATTGCAATTAAAAAAATGTTTGTTTATAATAAAGCCATCCTTTGTAGAGGCAATGAAAAGAAGAAGTAGTCGTGGATGCTGCTGATAGTGAGTTCCTGATGGTGGAAATGGAACAGTAAGCACAGGGTGAACGTGTCTTAGAGCTAAGCTTTCGAAGATTGAGGAAGCTTCGGATACTCCCGTTATGAGTTAAGGGCTTGTACTTTTGTGCAGGAAATAAGGTGGTACCGCGATTTTATAGTCGTCCTTGTATATTCAAGGACGGCTTTTTTTATTAGAAAGGAATAGGAGAACATGAAAAAAGGATTTAAATTAGTTTCGACATTTTTAGTAAGTTTTATGATTATGATGTCTAGTATCATGCCTGCTTTTGCCGATGAAACAGACACATCAACTACAGGTGATTTATTAGACAAAATTCAAGAAAGAGGAGAATTAGTTGTGGGAACATCTCCAGATTTCCCTCCTAATGAATTTATTGATTCGACAAAGACAGGACAAGCTCAATATGTAGGTTCTGATATTGAATTGGCAAAATATATCGCAAAAAAGATGGGTGTTAAACTAACAATCAAAGCATCAAGTTTTGATACTGTTTTGGCAAACCTTCAAACTGAAGAAATTGACTTGGCTATTACAGGATTAGCCTATACACCAGCACGTGCACAACAAATGGAAATGTCTATTGGATACAATATGACAGAAGACACTGGTGGACAGGCTGTTATTATTTCTAAAAAAGATGAAGAGAAATATAAAAAATTAACAGATTTAACGGGCTTAAAAGTAGCTGCTCAACAAGGATCGATTCAGCAACAATATACGGAAGATCAAATTCCAGACGCAAAATTACAATCGATTTCAAGTATTGATGATGGTGTTGCCCTGTTAAAGAATGGGACTGTACAAGCCGTTGCATGTTCGGAAGGTACAGCTGATGAATATATTGAAAAGAACTCTGAACTTGCGAAGTTAGATGAATTATTTAATATTGATCAAGATTATGCAGGTAACCGTGTAGGTGCTCCTTTAGGCGAAAAAAGATTGATGAAGGAAGTCAATAAAATCTTAAAGGAAGTTAATAAAAAAGGTTTGTATGAAAAATGGTATAAAGCAGCTAAGAAACAAAGTAGTGAACAATTCACATTGACTGCAACTGGATTCTTTGGAACATGTGTTCAAATTGTACAATATTGTTGGCCACAATTATTAAAAGGTCTAGGAGTTACTTTAGGACTTGCAGCTATAACTGTTATCTTTGGTACAATTATTGGTGGATTATTTGCTCTTGTAAAATTATCAAAGAATAAGATCGTACAAGCAATTGCCGGTGTATATGTAGAATTGATTCGTGGAACACCATTGTTGCTACAATTATGGTTGTTCATCAATATTTTCTCTTATTTGACAAATGGAAAGATGCCAATGATCGTCAGTGTAATCATTGCGTTGATTATTAACTCGAGTGCATATGTCGCTGAAATTATCCGTTCAGGTATTCAGTCGGTAGATAAAGGTCAAAGAGAAGCGGCTAAATCATTGGGTATGTCAAATGTACATATGATGACTAAGATCATTATTCCTCAAGCTATCAAAAATATCTTGCCTGCATTAGGTAATGAATTCGTTATGATGATCAAGGAAACATCTTTGGCAAGTACATTCTATATTGGTGAATTAATGACTGTTAACAGTGTAATTAAATCCGCTACTTATAAATCTATTGAACCATTAGTAATTGTTGGTTTGATCTACTTTATCGTTACATATTCTTTATCAAAATTAATTAAATACATGGAAGGGAAGTTGAGTGTCAGTGACTAAGGAACTAATTGTTGTAAAAGACTTACATAAAAATTTTGGAGATCTTGAAGTATTAAAAGGAATTGATCAAACAATCCATCAAGGAGAAGTTGTTAGTATTATTGGACCTAGTGGTTCAGGAAAATCGACTTTCTTACGTTGTCTAAATTTATTAGAAAAACCAACAAGTGGACAAATCATTTTTGAAGGTGTGGATATCGCAGCTGAAAATGTGGATATTGATACACACCGTAAAAAGATTGGGATGATCTTCCAACACTTTAATGTATTCCCACATTTAACAGTTTTAGAAAATATTACGATTACACCCATCTTAGAACTTAAAACACCAAAGGCAGAAGCTGAAAAAGAAGCGATTGAATTGCTTAAAAAGGTTGGCTTAGAAGATAAGAAAGATGAATATCCAAGAAAATTATCTGGTGGACAAAAACAGCGTCTAGCTATTGTTCGTGCTTTAGCAATGCATCCGGATGTGATTCTATGTGATGAACCAACAAGTGCATTAGATCCAGAAATGGTAAAAGGTGTATTAGAAGTAATCAAAGAATTAGCAAATCAAGGAATGACAATCGTGATTGTAACTCATGAAATGGGCTTTGCCCGTGAAACAAGTGATCGCGTATTATTTATGGATGAAGGTATTATTCAAGAACAAGGTACTCCAGAAGATATTTTTGAACATCCACAAAATCCTAGAACTATTAAATTTTTATCACAAGTATTATAAGCTTGGGCATATGCTCAAGCTTTTCTTATGGTATAATTTATTAAATTGGAGGAAATTGATATGAATTCAGAATGGTCATTAGACGTATTGTATAAAGGATTTGATGATCCTAAATTTAGTGAAGATCTAACATCTTTTGAAAAGAAGGCAAAAGAATTGGATGAAATTTCAAAGACTTTAAGTCATGAAAATGAGAAGGAAGATTTGATTCGAATTGTTAAGGCTTTAGAAGAATTTGAACTTTTGGAAAAACATTTAAGCTGCTTTGGATTTTTAAGCCAATCCACGAATACCGCAAATGCGAAAGCGGCAGCAGCCATTGATAAAGTAGCTACCATCGCAAGTACAGCGAGTAAGGCTATGGCTGTATTCTCTCGCTATATTGCGGATATGAAAGATTTGAACAGTTATTTAGACTGTCCAGAACTTTGCGAATATAAGTATTTTTTAAATGACATTCATGAAAGCGGAAAATATTTGTTAAGTGAAGACGTGGAGGAAGCACTTGCTAAAATGAATATTTCTGGTGGTTCAGCTTGGGAAAAGCAACAAAGCCTTTTAACAAGCTCACTTGAAGTGGAATATGATGGTAAGAAGTTGCCATTGGCATCTGTCCGTAACCTTGCATATGATGCAGATAAAGAAGTTCGTAAAGCTGCCTATGAAGCAGAAATCAAAAGTTATGCACCTATTGCAGATGCCGTTAGTTTCTCATTGAATAATATTAAACTACAGGTTATCACTGAAGCAAAAATGCGTGGATATACAAGTCCAATGGATATGACACTACACCAGTCTCATGTATCCCAGAAAACATTAGATGCACTTCTTAGTGCAATGCAGAAATACTTGCCAGTATTCCATAAGTATTTGAAAAGAAAAGCTGAAATACTTGGATATGAAAATGGCCTTCCTTGGTATGAATTATTTGCGCCAGTCGGAAAATCAGCTACTACAAGTTTTACCCCTGAAACTACAAAAGAATATTTAGTAAATCATTTTAGACCATTCTGTGATGAATTGGCCGATATGATGGAAGAAGCTTTTGACAATAACTGGATTGATTTTTATCCACACAAAGGAAAAGTGGGTGGAGCCTTCTGTTGTAATATGCCATTTGTGAAACAATCACGCGTATTAACTAACTTTGATGGTGGACTTGGAGATGTCGTTACGCTGGCTCATGAACTTGGACATGCATATCATGGATTGAATATTGAAAGTCACAAACCGTTGAATTGGGAATATTCTATGCCAGTTGCAGAAACGGCAAGTACATTTAATGAAAATATCATTATGAATGCAGTAATTGATGAAACGGAAGATAAAGAAGTAAAACTAGGCTTGATTGAAAACCAACTTCAAGATCTATGTCAGATTATCTGTGATATTTATTCTCGTTACTTATTTGAAAAAGCCGTATTTGATCGTAGAAGCGATGAATTCTTATTTACAGATCAATTGAATGAAATTATGTTGGACGCACAAAAACAAGCTTATGGCGATGGACTGGATCCAACTTGTTTACATCCATATATGTGGGTATGTAAGTCACACTATTATTCTTCAGATTTAAGCTATTATAACTGGCCATATGCCTTTGGTGGATTGTTTGCGCGTGGATTGATTGTAAAATATCAAGAAATGGGAAAAGAAGAATTTGTTCCAAAATATAAAGAGATGTTACACACAACAACCATTGCTTCTGTAGAAGATACAGCTTCAGTATTAGGTATTGATCTAACGGATGAAGCTTTCTGGATTTCTGCATTGGAAACCGCAAAATCAAGAATTGAGGAATTTATCGAATTATCGAAATAATTGCTTGGAAACAAGCAATTATTTCTGCAAAAATTCACAAATGATGATATAATCTATTGCGTTCGAATTTTTTCAAGGAGAGATTTAATGAGTACAGAAATGTTAATGAAAAATAGAGAACGTTTTATCAAAAACGTAAATAGTAATGAGAATGGTGCAGCTGCACTTTCTTTAAGATTATTTTGTTATGCTAGATTTATGGCAGTAAAAAACCCGTATGCAGAAACGCATGACTGGGTATATGAAAACGAATTGACAAATGCCCAAGCCAATCAATATGTATTCCGTTTATTGGATGAAAGTACAGAAAGACCATCTATGGATATGTTGATTCGTAAATTAAAAAGTGTTCGTTTGGTTCGTGATAGTGAAATGAATGGCAGAAAAATTTATGTTATTAAATTCACAGATATCGAAATGGAAGAATTGATGAATAAGAGTATTATTGATAAACCAAGCGATAAGTTATTAAAAGAAAAGAAGTCTTCTGTAAAGAAAGAAAAAGAAGAAGTGGTGAATTCATCTTGGAAAGAGGTATTCTTAAAAAATAGTAAAGGTGAAAATTTACAGATACTTCGATTCTGGTTCTATATACAGTATAATGCAGAAAAGAATGGGAAGAAGTATATTTCAAAAAGCCAGGCATTAAGTGAAGGGGCTATTGAATATGTGTATAAGGGAATCCCTAAAAAGATGGATGTTCTAAAAGATTTATTCGCATTGATGAAACAATTAAAACTAGTTAAAGAAGATGTCGTTAAAAATGAGATAGTGATTCGTCCAGCCAAATTAGAGGGCATAGAAATTAAGGATTATATAAAGGATAAGCCAGTAGATTTAAATAGTTTTAACTATACGAATGTATAAGAAAATGACGAGATTAGTTCTCGTCATTTCAGATTGTTGACAAAAGCCTATACCTTTCTCGTAAGGACATAGGCTTTTTATTGTATATAGGCAATTTTC
>ULWV01010747.1_pt1 | contig 21038 bp, 31 predicted proteins | sample 1960651 | NCBI WGS metagenome assembly ULWV01 (sample SAMEA4835820, study PRJEB28245) | human gut metagenome | biome: gut microbiome; material: fecal sample | place: Denmark | collected 2008
TGGCACATATTAACACCTTTAAACACATTAATCAATATTTTAATTGACTATATATTCCTCCTATATTTAATTATTTAATAGTTTTTTATTTTTAATACTCTTCATATATTATTCTTTAAAATTATTTAATAATTTTAACATCCAATAATGATAATTACAACTTTCATTCTTTATAAACCTTATATATCTTAATATAAATCAATTTAATAATAACTTTTATATACTTTAAAATTTTTAATTGTTCCACTTTTTTACCTATTAAAATATAATAAATAATATCAATTTTATGGAGAATAAAATGACTAAACCTATTATTGGAATCGTTGGCTCATTATATAAAGAATCTAGAGAATCATTTTTGGGAAATTACTTTGATTTTAACAATAATAACTATTCACAATGTATAGCTAGAGCTAATGGAATTCCTATCTATCTTCCTATAATAAAAAATGAGGATATAATTGAAAAACAATTATCAATTTGTAATGGATTATTATTACCTGGTGGTTCAGATATTAATCCATTATTATATAATGAATATCCAAAAAAGCTTCTTGGAAAATGTAATGATTTAATAGATTGGTATCAACTTTCTATAACTAAAAAGGCATTGATATTAAATATGCCTATATTAGGTATTTGTAGGGGTATTCAAATTTTAAATGTAGCTGCAGGAGGTACCCTTTATCAAGATATATCTTACTCAATACAATCACCTATTTTACACAATCAAAATAGCCATTTATCAGATACTTGTCATCCAATAAAAATAACATTAAATACTATCATTTATAACATATTAGGTAAAAAATATATTGTTAATAGTGCTCATCATCAAGCTGTTAAGGATTTAGGAAATAACTTTATAATTTCTTCAATTTCACCTGATGGAATAATTGAATCAATTGAAATGCAAAATAAAAATTTTGTTGTTGGAGTTCAATGGCATCCTGAAATGTTAGCTTTGAAAGATGATACTATGCTTAACCTATTTATAAAATTTATAAATAGTTGTAATACAAAGTAATTTTTCATAAAAAATAACAGATTAACATCTGCTAATCTGTTATTTTATTTACATTAATAGCCTTCGTAACTTGCTATTGCTCTTACTAAGCTAGATTCACTTTCTATTTTTAATGGTTGAGCAAATAATTTAATTTTTTCATTATATAATAACTTATTTAAATTAGTTAAATTTTCTAATAAAAATATATCATTTTCAAATAATGCATTATGAATTTCATAATTATTTCTATCAGGAGATGGCATATCCATGCCAACCATTTTAACCTTTTTCTTAATTAAAAGTTCTGCTAGTTCCATACTAACTATTGGATGTTTGGTATAATATTCTTCTTTTCCATAAAAATTATCCCATCCAGTAAATAATATAACTATATCATTTTCCTTTATATTTTTATAATATTCATCCTTAAGCTCTATAATTTTTTCTCCACGAACATCTAATAATGCAACATTACCTATAAATTTTTCAATAGGATATTCTGAAATAAACTTCTTATTATCTTTCATATGTAATGGTGAATCTATATGTGTTCCTGCATGCATTTCTGTATATAAAGAATACATATTATATCCATCTTTATTGAAATCTTTTTCTTTTGTTAAATTAACATCTATATCTCCTGGATAAACAGGCATATTGTTTTTAATTTCATGTGATAAATCAATGTATTTCATATTTTCCCACTTGCTCCCTTTAACTAACTTCTCATACTTATATTAACATATTTTACATTTAATTACAATCACACTTTTCTCAACCCTTTTCTAATTAGTATTTTAAACAAAAAAAGCCAGTTTTATGCTGGCTCTTTATATTAATTTACACCTGTAGTACCAAATCCTCCACGATCATCATTTCCAAAGACTTCAACCTCTTCAAATTCAATTTCAGGCATTACTTCCATTATTCTAAATTGCCCTATTTTATCTCCAGACTTTATCCAACTTCCATTTTCATTTTTTGCTTCTAAACAATAAACTGGCATATGCCATTGATCATTATCTCCTATATATGTATCATCTACAACTCCAACTGAATTTGTTTGAATTATTCCCCATGTTTTAAATGTTGAACTTCTAGGTGCTAAATGCCCTTCCCATCCTGTTGGTAATTCTAATGCAAATCCTAAAGGTACCATTGCTCTCTCATTTAAAGGTACAAAAATATCTTTACATGCATAAACATCTATCCAGTTTCCTTTACTTATTTTTTTAAGCTTAGTTGCACCTTCAAAATATTTTATCCTTATTTTCATAGTTTATATCATCCTTTCAAATATTATAAGTAATTTTATCATATAAAAGGATTATAATAAAAGTAAAATAGACTTATTTATCATTTTACCTTTACATAATCCTTTTCTTTTATCTTGAATGGCGCTTTACTCTATTAACAACTATTATATTCTCTTCTTGCAACTCATCATTAATAGTTACTTCATTCCATTGAATATATGTTGGCTTTTCAAAATATTTTCTATTAACTATTTCTATTACTCTATAGCTACCTTCAGATAAATTATCAAAAATAACAACTCCATTTTTATCTGTAATTTTAGAACTAATAAACTTAGGTGATAATCCATTTAAAGCATATAAATTTATTTTTGCATCAGAAATGTTGCTTCCATTTCTATCACCTAACTTTGACACAACTCTAATTTTTCCTTTTATTTCTACATTTCTTTTTTTCTTCATATAGTAACTTTTATTATATGATATATTTTCATTTAAATATTCTTTTAGATTATTTTTATCTTCCTCATTTGATTTATTTTTGACTAGCTTACTTTCACTTAATTTATTTTCACTTGATTCATTTTCATTTGCATCATAAGTATCACCTACAATTCTTGCTCCTTGAAGCTCTAAGCTAAATCCATTATCTAAATTATAAGTTTTACTTTCCTTTTTATCTTTATTTTCTGAAACATTAGCTTCTTCATTAGTATATTCAAAGTTATCATTTATATTGTTTTCATCCATTTTGCTTTCATCAACTTTAGTAGCATTTACTTCAATTATTGTTTTGTTTGAATTTGATAATGCTCCATTTCCTATTATAGAATCATCATCTATTGATTTATATTCTGATTCTAATTCATTATCAAAATCATCCTCTATCTTGATACGCATAAAAACCTCCTTAAAGCATATATTTACATAATACGCATTAGAATGTTATTTTGTGAATGAAATTTATAATTTTTTAATATAATTTTACCTTTGCCTCTAATAAAAAAGACACTAAGCAATATAACCTTAGTGCCTAAAAAGAATTATTTATTTTTAACCTTACTTAATTTCGTTAATATAATATTTAAAACTACACCTACTATTGCAGCAAGACTTAATCCAGATATACTAACTGTTTCAGTAATTTGAATACTAATTGCATTAGGTAAAAAATTACCTGATAAACCTACTATTAATATTGATGCCATTACTATGATATTAAATATATTAAACTCAACTTTTTCTCTTTTTATTGTTTTAAATCCAACAATTGCAATCATAGAAAATAATATTAAGCTTATTCCTCCCATTACAGATTGTGGAATTGTTCTTATTACAGCTCCAAACTTAGCTATAAAACTTAATAATATTGCAAATACTGCAGTTAGTCTTAATATTGCAGGATTGTAATTTTTAGTCATAGCTAATACTCCTGTATTTTCACCATATGTTGTATTTGCTGGACCACCTATTAATCCTGCCACTAGTGTAGCAACTCCATCACCTAATAATGTTCTATTTAATCCTGGCTCTTCAATAAAATTCTTTCCAACAACTTCTCCATTTGTTGTTATATCACCTACATGTTCCATAAAAACTGCTAAAATTACTGGTGCTATTATAGCAATTGCTCCCATATCAAATTTAGGTAATGTGAAACTTGGTATAGCAATTAAACTTGCATTTTGAATTTCAGTTGTAGATACCTGTCCTAAAGCCAAACTAATTACATATCCAATTACTACTGCTATTAAAATAGCTACTTGAGATAAAAAACCTTTATTAAACTTTTTTATTGCTAAAACTATTGTTAATGTTATAGTTGCTATTATTACACTTACTATAGTATTTTTATCACCAGAAGCAATTTGTGTTACTCCTGTCATATCTAATGCTGTTGGAATTAAGTTTAATCCTATTACTATTATCATAGGTCCTACTACTTGAGCTGGTAATATCTTTTTAATTTTATCTAATCCAAATTTTTTTATTAAAAAAGATATTGCTATGTAAATCAATCCTACTACTATAACTCCACCTTGCGCATATCTTAAATCACCATTATATTTTTCTGAAACTGCTACTATTACTGGTATAAATGCAAATGATGATCCTAAAAATACTGGAACTTTCCCCTTAGTACATAAATGAAACATTAGTGTTCCGACACCTGCTGAAAATAAAGCTACTGATGGATCAAGGCCAGTTAAAATTGGTACTAAAACCGTTGCACCAAACATTGCAATTAAATGTTGCATTGCAAGAATAATTTTCATTACTCCATCCTTAATACTTTTCTTTTCCTGTAATAATTCACCTGTATATTGTGCCATTATAACACCCTCCCTATTTCTTTTTAAGGAGAATAAAAATTCCCCCTTGCAGCCTCTCTGGACTGTTATTAAAGGTAAAAAAAATACTTCTTACATTCAGTAAGAAGTTATAGTTATCCTATAAAAATTAATACTACAAACTTTTGAAACTTACCGAACTCTCTGTTTCGACTTAAAGCCTTTTTGTTATTATATACCCTTTTAATAAAAATATCAAGAAATATATTTTTGTAATTTGTACATACTAAAAATGATTTAATAAAAAATTAATTATAAGAAATATCTATAGGAAAGGGTGATTTATATATGTCAAAAATTTTTTTTTATTTAATATCATTTATATTATTATTTTTATTAACTTTTCAAAATGTAAATGCTTATTGTAAAGATGATAATAAGGATAACTCTAATAAAAAAGTTGTTTATTTAACATTTGATGATGCTCCTGGTGGAGATGTTACACGAAAAACATTAGATATACTAAAAGATGAAAATGTCCCAGCAACATTTTTTATAATAGGAAATCAAATAAAAGGACAAGAAGATATAATAATACGTATGAAATATGAAGGTCATAGTATAGGCTTACATAGTTTTACTCATGAAAGAAATAAGCTTTATGGAAGTTGTGAAGGCTTTATTAATGAAATGACTCAAGTTCAAAAAGCTCTTTATGATGTTACTGGTGAAAATTACTATATTTTAAGATTTCCTTTTGGAACTAATAATAGTACTTATAAAATAAGTACTGAAATGGCTAATACCGTTCATTCCCATGGTTTTAAAATATATGATTGGACCCAAGATACATTAGATGGTGCAAATCCAACTTCATCTCCAGATACAATTTTAAAGAGAGCTATTTCTACAAATGACAATGTTGTTGTATTAATGCATAATGCTCCAGCAAATAAAACTACCGCTCAAGCTATTAGAGGTATAATTAAATATTATAAAAGTCAGGGATATACCTTCAAAAAAATAACTATGGATACACCTGAAATTTATCATGTAATAAAAAGATAATAAAAATATATTGCAGACTACATTAAAAATTAATCTGCAATATATTTATTTAAATATTAAAATTCTAAAGCTATTTCTTTTCTTAATGGTCTTACTACCATAATTGTAAATAATGTTATAAGTAAAATTCCTTTTATTATGCTTGAACTACTAATGCTCCACCATATTCCGTTTATACCTAATAATTCTATATTAAATAAAAGCATTGCTAAAGGTACTCTTAATCCAGTAAAAATAATACCTATTATTGACGGAGTAATTGTTTTTCCCATTCCATAAAAAGCTCCATTAGTTGTTATTTCAATACACATAAATAATTGTGAATACCCTAAAATTCTTAAATAATCTGCTCCTTGCTTAATAGCTTCAGTCTCATTTATAAATATTGAAAAAAGCTTTTCTCCAAAAACTATTAAAACTATTGTTGTGAATAAACCTAGTATACAAGAAATTAAAAGAGTGCTCTTATATCCCTTTAAAACCCTATCCATTCTTTTAGCTCCATAATTTTGTCCAACAAATGCTGTTAATGCACTTGCAAATCCACCTGCTGTCATCCATGAAATAGACTCTATTTGTGATCCAACTTTTTGAACTGCAATTGCTACTGGTCCTGCAACAGCTACTATTCTGCCTATTAGCATAGCAAAGAATGTAAATAAACAATTTTGAATTGCTGTTGGTCCACCATATTTACATATATTTTTAATATATTTTAAATTAATAAATTTCTTATTATACAAATTAAAATTATACCCATTTTTTATAAATACATATATAAATATAATAGTAACCAACAATTGTGATAATACTGTAGCTAATGCTGCTCCTTTTACCCCTAGTGGACTAACCTTACCTATTCCAAATATTAAAATTGGATCTAGAACTATATTAACTATTAATCCTATTGTATTTACTATAAATGGAGTTTTACTATTGCCTGATGCTGTAAATATTCCAGTAAACTGTGGATTTAAAAATGCACATATCATACCTAATGCAATAATAATTAAATAATCTAATGACATTTTTATTATTTCTACATCACCTAAATTAAAAAATCCAATAAGCTCTTTCTTAAATAAAATTAATATAACTGTATATACTATAGCCATTATTAAAGCTAAGGTTATACTACTATATATATATGAATTCCTTTCACATTCATCATTTTTTCCTATAGATTGAGATACTCCAACTTCTGCGCCTGTTTTAGTAATTAATACTAATGAATTACCGAACCATGAGAAAAATCCTGCTGTTCCTATTGCTGCAACTGCTGCACTTCCAGCCTTTCCTATCCATATCATATCAACAAGATTATATGCCATTTGAATAAATGAAGTTCCTAATATAGGTAACGATAATGTTATTAATGTTCCTATAATGTTTCCTGATACTAAATCAACTCTTTTTTTCATTTATAATTGCCCCACCCTCAATTTTAGCAATAAAATAGAAGCAATAAAAACTTATCACTTCTATTTTATTAATTAATAATTAGCTTTATTTTAATATGTAAAAGCAATATTTTATTCATTACTTTCTTTATTTTCCTTTTTATCTTTTATTAAAGTTGCTGTTAACGCAGTAGAAGCTGCTAATAAAATAACTAATTTGCTTAATTTTTTTAAATTCATAAAACTTCCCCTTTTTATAAACAATAATTTATTAATTTACTTAAATTGATTAATATTGCTATTATATTTATATCCTGCTGATTCTAATCTTCCTATAATTTCTTCTTTAGTTATATCAAAATCATCACAAAGTAAATCTATATTACTATAAAAATCCCTTAATTTCATATTAATCATACTAACTAATATATTAGGATCCATCTTTAATAATGCTTCTCTATCCATTTCTTCCTCCTTATTTGTATTTTAAATACATTTCCCATATTTTCCTCATAATTATATTGTATATAAAAATAAACTAAAGTACATACTTTTTTAGTACTTTAGTTTATTTTATTTATATATTAAATATATTTTTTACTTTCCATTTCCAACTGGATTCATTTCTGTAACTTTTGCTGCCTTTGGTTTTTTTGCATTTTGAAAATTATCATTTTCCCAAGTAGCTTTTTGACCTTTCTTAGCCATAATAACACCTCCACTAAATATTTATATATTTAGTATTAACAGCATATACTATTTTATTCTATTTCTTACTTTTTGGAGTTTCTGGATCTAAAAATGAATATTTTTCTCCGTCCTTTTCCCATCCTAAAATTGAATTCATATTAACATTTGCTGCAGCCTTAAAGATTGACTTATCAACATCATTAAAGTTTTTCTTTAATTCAGCTATCATATGCTTTATTTCATGTCTCTTGTTTCCTATTTTTTCAGCAGCAACCATACATGCACAGTTAAGAGGCCATAATCCTGTATATTTTATAAATCTCTTTATAGCTTCTTCTTCTACATAATAAAGTGGTCTTATTAATTCTATTCCTTCAAAATTATCTGCTTTTAGCTTTGGCAACATTGTTTTAAAGTTTCCAGCATAAAGTACATTTAACATTGTTGTTTCTATAACATCATTATAATGATGACCTAATGCTAATTTATTGCACCCTAACTCCCTAGCCTTATTGTAAAGTGAACCTCTTCTCATTCTTGCACAAAGATAACAAGGATAATCTTTAGCTTTTTCATCAATTATTTCAAATATCTTAGATTCATAAATATGTACTGGAATGTTTAAATGCTCACAATTTTCTATTAATAAATCTTTTATTTGTGGATGATATCCAGGATCCATAGCAATGAATTCAACATCAAAATTTACTTGACCATGCTTCTTTAATTCTTGAAATAACTTAGCCATTAATAATGAATCTTTTCCACCTGATATTGCAACAGCTATTTTATCTCCTTCTTCTATTAATTGATAATCCTTAACAGCCTTTATAAATTTAGACCATATTGGCTTTCTATATCTTTTAACAATACTTCTTTCTATTTCTTCAAGAGTTTTTTTAGCTTCTTCTGGAATTATTCTCTCACATCCACTACCTGCTATACTACTCATATCTATCACCTCGTATTTTTAATAACAAAACTTATTGTACTTAAATTATCTAATAAAAGCAATAATGTGAACTACTTTGATTTTACTCTAAAAAAGATTGTATTAAAAAATAATACAGCCTAAAAATTAGTTTCTCCTAACTCTGGAACATGATCAAATTCTATTTTTTTCCCTTTGTAAGTAAATTTTACTCCATCAATCCAATCACCAGAATAATTTTTTTGAAGTAAATTATTTATTAATGTATATTGAGTTATATCTCCTCCAGTAGAGCCAGCAAAATAATTATTATACCAATTTACTCCTTTATAATTTGCTATTGGTGTATCTCCTGCATTATTTCCAATTTCATTTAAGTCAAAAACAGCTATTTTCTTTCCATTTACCTCTTTAATTTCAGTAAGTGTTATTGGCAAGCCACTAAATGCTTTTTCACTTAATGTATTTGCTAATATTGTTAATTTATTCTTTAATGAATCATTTTTATTTATTTCAACTTCTCCAAGATAAATTTCTTGCCCTTCATTTGCATCTTTAGAATATAATTTAAATACTTCTGTTTTAACTTTTGTATTTGTTTCTTCCTCTTTATTGTTAGTATCTTTTTTATTAACTTCTTCACTACTATTTTCTATATCATCTTTTTTATCATCTTTTTTATCATCTTTTTTATCATCTTTTAATTCACTTTTTGATTCATCTTTTACTTCATTATTCTTATTTGTTTCTTCAACTTCAGTATTATTTTTATTATTAGATATGTTTGATTTTTCACATCCATAAATAGCTGTACTCATAATACATATCATAGCCATAGCTATTATATTTTTTAATTTTAAATTTCTCATATCTTTTCCTCCAACTATATTGTTTTATTTGAAGTTAAACCCCACATCCTTAGCTTCATGGGAATCAGAGCCATAAACCATATTTATATTATTTTTAATTGCTAATTCATATAATAATCCGCTTGGATAAATTTCTCCACAAAACTTTTTTCTTAATCCTGCAGTATTACAATCAAATTCATAACCTTTATCCTTAACATTTCTTATTATTTCTTTAAATATTTCATAATTTTTATAATCTATAGGATATATTTTATTAAATATTCTAATTAAAGTAGGATGGCCTATTCTCTTAGGTTTATATTTTCCTAAATTAGTTTTTATTCCCTTTAATAAGGTATTATAATACAAATTATATATTTTTTCTACACTTCCAATATCACTTAATAAAGCTTCAAATGATTCAAGACAATCAAAAGCATAATACTTTCCATTATACCTTCCAATATGAACAGATAAAATTGCATCATCTAAATATTGGCCATACTCATTAAGCATATTAGTAGTAAATTCTTCTCTACCATCTAAATAATCTACTTCTAACCCTACATTTATTTTAATTTTATTTTTATATTTTTCTTTATAATAATTTGCTTCTTTAAAATATTCATCTATTTCTTCTATTCCTGGAGATGATGTTTCTAAAAAATCTGAACTTGCACCTTCTAATACTATTCCCTTTGGCATAGGCATATGTTCAGTAAATGTAATTTCTTCTATTTCTTCTTCTATTGCCTTTTTTATATAACTCTCAAAACTGTCATTACTTCCATGAGGACAATAATGGCTGTGTATATGACCATCCCTTTTTACATTCATTTTTATTTTCCCCGCTATCTATTTAAATTTATTTAACTCATAATCATTTTATTAAAAATTCCTAAACTCATTACTTTTATGTTTTCTTTTTTAGCTTTTTCTAAAATTTCATTAATTTTAGAATGTGGTTGATATACTATTAAATCAACACTTTCTTCTTCAATGTTATTTAAAATATTTCCACCATTAAGTTTTATCTTTCTAATTACTCTTTCCTTAATTACATCATTATGTATAAGTAATACTATATTTTTTTTAAAAATATTTATTGATTCACTAATATTTTTACTTACATTTATATTTAATATATCTTCATCTATAAAATTCTCTTTATTTTTTCTCTTACATTCTAATATTTCTTTAAAATCATTTGTTGTAATTATTTCACACCCTAAAATTTTAGCTTTTCTTAATTTGCTACCTGGCTTTTCACCAACAATTAAAATATCACATTTTTTAGTTACTATACTTTCCACATTAGCTCCAGCTTGTCTTGCAAGCCTCATAAGTTCACTTCTTACTAAAAACCCTCTTCCTGTAAATACTATATTTTTACCCTCCAAAACTTCGCTTGCTGCCTTAAAATCCAACGTTCTATAATCTATTATCGACATCTTTATCATTCCTTAATTCAAACTAAACACTTTTTCCTTTGTGTCTTTTAATCATTTAAATTATATTATATCATTTTTCTAATATAAAAATATTAAAAAATTATATAAACATTATCAATAATCCTATAAATAACAAAATCAGCAGAATTTTTCTGTAAACTGCACCCTGTCTACTTGATAGGGTGCAACTCACTATTAATTCTACTGATTTATTTTTCAAATATATTTATTTTAAATGTTATTCTACAAGAAAATCATAAAATAATTTTCTTTCTATTCTAATGTCTTGTTCAAAATTAAAGAAATCATCTTTATCATATTTTTCCTTTATTAATTTAAGAACATTTGTATTTCCACCATAATATTCTTGTTCATAAGTTTGTGATTTATCATTTATTTCAAAGCAAGGAAAATTAATAAAAGCTCCTTCTGTTATTGTTTTTATGTATTTTAATTTTTCTACTAACCATCTTCTATTAACTAAAGTAAATCTGGCATCTTCCCAAACTGATTGGAAACCTAATATAAAATTAGCATTTCTATGATAAAATGCAGTATTATCATTTTTAACTTCTTTTATTACTCCTCCTAAACCATAAAGTGTAATTGCTGCGTATTTTGAGCCTTCTGCCCTTTCTTCAATTATTTCTAATAATTCTGCAATTTCTTCCCTATTATAATCTTTATAAACAAATCTACCAGCGCTTTTATATTTTTCGAATTCTGGATGACTATCTTGTATTATTCTATTTGCTTCTAATATACTTATATATTCTAATTTATAAATCCCCTCTGATACAATATCCTTTATAGGTCTTAATATATCATTAGCTAATTTTTTATCTCCATAAATTAGCCCTACTATTTTAGCTCCTCTTCCTCTTTCTAAACAGTTATAAGATACTAACTTAAAATTAGCTCTTTTATCTAATGTTTTATATAATTCTTGCCACTTTTCTATTAAATCAATATTTTCTTCAATATCTATATTAGTAAAATCAATATTTACTAATGTAACATTTTCTACTTTAGATGGCAAATTAAATGTCATAGAAGTAACTATACCAAAATTTCCACCGCCACAACCTCTTAGCGCCCAAAATAAATCTTCATTTTCCTCCTTATTACAAATTACAAGTTCTCCATTACAGTTTATTAGCTCAACTTCAACAAGTCTATCACAACCAAGACCTAATAACCTAGATGAATATCCCCATCCGCCTCCTAATGTAAATCCAACTACACCTACTGTTGGGCATCCTCCACCTGGAAATGGATATCTTCTTTTTCCTGTAACTTCATATAATTCTCTATTTTTAACTCCACCTTGAATCTTTATTTTTGAATTTTCCTCATCAATATATATCTTGTTCATCTTGCTTACATCAATTACTACTATATCATTTCCTGTAGAATATCCTTCATAATGATGACGTCCACTTCTTATTCTTACTGAAAGTGAATTTGTTTTTGCAAATATAATTGCATTTCTAATATCTTCTTCACATTCACAATATACAATGACTAATGGATACTTTTCTATAGCCCTATTCCAACCTTTTCTTTCCTCTTCATATTCAAAATCTTCTCTTGTAATAACTTCACCAGTTAATTCTCTATAATCATAGTTAATCATTATTTCACCTCATTATTGTTCATCAAAAAAATTACCATGCTATTGTTGTTTTATTTTTTGAATTTTTACACGGAAGCTTAAATTCAAAAAATCTTAAGTTTTTGCCTCTAGGTGAAAACCTATCACATACTATATGTAATATATATCCCATTGAAAATCCTAATGCTAAATAAGTATCACCTATAAAATATACACAACTACAAAAAGCAAGTGTCCCAAGCCATTTATGAGTAAACATTCTATGTGGTGATAACTTACCTAATATAGTTAAAACACAAAATATAATAGCAGCAAAATAATTTTTAAAATTATTTTCTAAAAACCTAATAATATCTGTTACATTTAGCGCAACGCCTAAAATATAACCAATAACTATTGCTATTATTAAAAATGTTAATATCTTATTAAAGACTTGTCTAGCCTTTGAATTATGAGAATCAATATCCGGCATATACGAACCTATAAATCCCCCAATAATTAATGGAATTAAATAAATAAAACTATCAAAAGTTTTAGTAACTAAAAATCCAATTCCCATAGTTGCTGTAGCTGTAGTTCCTACTATCATATGCTCTTTTCCACTCATTTAACTATCCCTTCATCCTTTGCAAAAATATACTATGTTCTATTATTAATTTTACTATATTTTTATATTATGTGAAAGCATGTTCTTATTTTTCCTTAATTTACTTATTAACTATATTTAATATATCTATAACTTAATATAAAAATAAGTAGAGCAAAACTAAAAATTACTCTACTTAAAAAACAGTTATAATTGCATAAAGTTACATTGCATATCTTTTTAATATTTCAATTATTATATTGGTTGCAATTTCCATACCTTCAACAGTAATATGTTCATATTCACCATGAAATGCAAATCCACCAGTTCCTAAGTTAGGGCAAGGTAATCCCATATAACTAAGTGTTGCTCCATCAGTTCCTCCTCTTATTGGTTCAATTACAGGAATAACATTTAAGCTTTTCATTGCATCTATTGCATTATCAATTAAATGTATACAAGGTTTAACATGTTCCGCCATATTTTTATATTGGTCTGTAATAGTTAATTTTACTGTTCCTTCTCCATACTTTTCATTTAATAATTTTTCAATTAATTTTAAAGTTGCTTTCTTAGATTCAAGCTTATTTTCATCATGATCTCTTAATATATATCCTAATACAGCATGATCAGTATTTCCCTTAAAACTTTCTAAATAATAAAATCCTTCATATCCCTCTGTATGTTCTGGCTTCTCACCTTGAGGTAGCATTTTATCAAATTCAATTCCTACATTTGTAGCATTTATCATAGTATTTTTAGCTGAACCTGGATGAACAGATACTCCATTTATTTCAACAGTTGCAGCAGATGCATTGAAATTTTCATAAGAAATTTCACCTTCAACTCCTCCATCCATTGTATAAGCAAATTGTGCTCCAAAGTTTTTAACATCAAACTTATTGGCCCCTCTTCCAATTTCCTCATCTGGAGTAAATCCTATGCATATCTTTCCATGAGGTATATTTTCATTTATTATTCTTTCACAAGCTGTTAATATTTCAGCTATACCTGCTTTATCATCAGCTCCTAAAAGAGTTGTTCCATCTGTAGTAATTAATGTTCTTCCCTTTAAATTTTTTAAATGTGGGAATTTTTCTACAGATAAAATAGTTCCATTTAAAAGTGTTATATCCTTCCCATCATAATTTTCAACTAATTGAGGATTAACATTTTCCCCTGGTGCTGCAGGTGCAGTATCCATATGCGCAATAAATCCAATGCTATATTTATCTTCATATCCTTTAGTTGCTGGAATAACTCCATAAACATAACAATTTTCATCTACTCTAACATCTTGAATTCCTATTTCTTTCATTTCGTCAACTAAAATATGTGCTAAATCAAATTGTCTTTTAGTTGATGGTACTGTTTCTGATGTTGGATCAGATGTTGTATATATTTTTGCGTATTTAATTAACCTTTCATATGCTTTCATAACTCTTATCTCCTTTTATATAAATATTTTTTTATAAGTTTTAATTATTTCCTATTTTAATTTATCATTAAGTAAGTATGTTTACAAATAAAGTTATCACTGCTGAATTAACAAAGTCTACAAATAAAGCTCCTACTATAGGCACTACCAAATAAGGAGTTGGTGCAAAACCATATTTATTACTAAGAGCATCCATATTAGCTACTGCATTAGGAGTTGCTCCCATTCCAAACCCACAGCTTGCTGATGCAAATACTGCAGCATCATAATCTTTTCCCATAAAACTAAAAATAATAAAATATGCAAATATAGCCATAAGTATAGATTGCGCTAAAAGCATTACTATTAATGGCAATGCTAAATCAAATAATTCCCATAATTTTAATCCCATTAATGCTATACATAAGAAATATCCTAAACTTATGTTACCTATTACTTCAATTTCCTTTTCTTTTATTTCAATTTTTCTTATATCACAAAAATTTCTTATAATTGCAGCTGCAATCATTGCTCCTATATAAGATGGAAAAGTTAATCCTGTTCCTTGAATTAATCCTGAAATTATTGACCCTATTCCCATTGATAAAAAAAGAAAACTTGACCCCTTCATCAATCTATTTTGACAAAGAACAACTTGATTATCTTCATGAAAATCACTTAATGGAATAGAATTATCATTTGATTCCTTAGGAGTTTTTAATTTTTTATTATCTATTAAGGTTTTTGCTACAAATCCTCCAATAAAACTTCCCATAACTAATCCAAATGTAGCTGCTGCAAAAGAAACAGTTGTAGCTCCACTTATACCCATATCTTCTAGTAATGGCCCAAATGAACCTGCTGTTCCATGTCCTCCAATCATTGATATTGACCCTGTACACAATCCTAAAAGTGGATTTAAATCAAATAACTTTGCAAGACTAGCTCCTACTATATCTTGAAAAACTATTAAAAGTATCGCTAACCCTAAGAACATTATAACCTTAATTCCACCATTTTTTAAAATCTTAAAACTAGCTGTAAATCCAACACTAGCAAAAAACATTGTCATAAATAAATTTTGTAATGTTGTGTCTAAAGTTATAGTTGCTAAATTAGTTAATTTTAATATTAATGTAATTATTGCAAAAACAAGCCCTCCAACAACAGGAGCTGGTATACAATACTTTGATAAAAAATTTACTTTTGTTCTTAAAAACTTTCCTAAATAATATATTGCTGTTACTAATGCCATAGTTTCAAAAATATTTAATGTTATTTGCATCTTCATATACCACTCCTTATTTAATTTATTTTTTAACTTATATTTTACACTTTTTTCACTGTTTTGCAAATAAAGTCGTTTATTGTTATTTAATTATTTATATATTTATTTTTCTTCATACTTGAAATTTTAAATATACTATATAATAATTACTTTAAAAATTTAATTAAAAGGAGACTATTTATGAACAAAAAAATTAAAACTAAAGAACTAACTCTTAATTGTCCTATTTGTGGAGAAGTTATGCATGAATTTAAATATGGATATGATAATCATGTTCATGGAAAAATTTATTTCAAATGTGATTGTTGTGGGCATAAAGAAAGTAAAATTATTTAATTCGACATTCTTTTATCACATTATTTAATTTTATACATAAAGTGTATTGTAGATAAATTTACGAAAGGATATACTTTTATGTACTATGAAAGAATGGATAAATGTATAAACTGCAATGATTGTATAGATGATACTTCTGATGTTTCTTGCAATATTGCTTGTTCTGATACAAAAAAGAACTGTTATGAATCATATAAGGTTTTTGCTCCTAAAACTTATGCTAAATCATGCATTGTTTTACAACCATATCAAAATTTATTTGATATGAATTCTGCTTTTTATGCAGGAACAATATTTAAGGATTTATATAGTCCTTATTGCGCAATTAAGTATTCTAAGGAGGAAAAACATGACTAAGAATGAACATTTAAATGCAATTAGAAAATTACAATTTTTTGCTGTAGATTTAAATTTATATTTAGATAATTTTCCAAATTGCAAAGATGCAATTGATGATTATAAACTAATTTCTTCTAAATTAAGCAAATTAGTTTGGGATTATGAACAAAACTATGGTCCTTTAACTAACTTTGGCTCATCTTATATTCAAAATCCTGATAAATGGATTGATGGCGCTTGGCCTTGGGAAAAAGAAAATAATAGGGAGGAATAGTTTATGTGGTATTATGTTAAAACATTAGAGTATCCAGTTAATTTGAAATCTTCTGATTTAAAAATGGCAAAGCTTTTAATAACCCAATATGGTGGTCCTGATGGTGAATTGGGTGCTGCTCTTAGATATTTAAATCAAAGATATTCAATGCCAACAAACAAAGCAAAAGGTCTATTAACTGACATAGGAACTGAAGAATTAAAGCATTTATTTTGTAAGTTTATTCTTACTATAAAATATATAACACTAGACATATTAAGATTTCTCAATATGTCTAGTGTTGTTTAAGCACTATATTTTCTATTGATGGAAAATCTAATTTCCCCATCTTCCATAATTATTTTTAATATTTTTAAAAAACCTGTTATATACAAAAAAAACATAGTTTCTTCTTCATATCTAACATTATTATGTTTTTCAAACTCTTCTTTCTCTCTTCCACCTATCCCATTCCAATCTATCCCAGGAAAAATATTATTACTTTTATTTAATTTTTTTAATTCTATATCAATTCCAAATATTTCTTTTATATCTCTAATAGTTACAATAGCTCTACCTTTATATTTTTTAGTAAAGTTATTGTTGTTTTTTATAAAAATTGCTATATCATTACATTCTTTATTCATTTTTTCCCCTTCCTTCTATTGCTCTAGAAACAGAATTATCAAATTTTTATCTTCCGTACCAACGCCAAATAATCATTTGTTTATAATATTATACCAAACATACGTTCAATTATCAAATTATTATATTTTGTATATTACAATTATACAATAAAATTTGTTCGAGCCACTCGGATTATTCGACATTTTTTAATTTTCTTTCGACATTTTACTACATTTTTTGTATTATATTATTGTATTTTTTTATGTAATTTAATCCAATTATAATAATTTTGTATTACCCACGTATTACTGTTGTAAACATTATTTCCAAATTATATTTTTTTACCTAGTTTAATGAATTTTTTAACATTAATTGCTTTTGAATAGAACTAAAAAAAATGTAATTATAATTATGGTGATTCAAATGTATAAATTAAAAATAAAAGAATTTAGGATTAATGCTGGTTACAGCCAAAGTCAAATGGCTTTACTACTAAATATGAGTAAATCATATTACTGTGACTTAGAAAATGGTAAATATCCTATAAAGTTATCTACACTGTGTAATATTGCCAAAATATTTAATGTTGATTCTAGCGATTTATTTGTGTGTAATAATGAATTTAGTGAATAAGGTCAATCCTTATTCACTATCTCTTACTTTATTTCATTATTTATAACTTTTTTAACAATTTCTATTATATCATTTTTAGTTAATTTGTTATTTAATGCTATATACTTCTCTAGATCTTGTAGTATTAATTCTTTAACATAATCTGAAAATCTTCTTTCTTTAAATTGTATATATTTAATTAAATACATTTCATTTTCAGCAAATCTTATAGACTTTATAGGACTAGTTGATTCTAATTCAACATCATTTAAAAATTCTAAATCCATATAATCACCTCATTCTAAATAATAATTTCATCAACGCCTATTATTTCATCAAAAACTTCTTCTTCTACACCAGGAATCTCTTTACTACTATCAGTTCTATTTCCAATACTAACTCCAAATTCCTGAATTCCACCATAAGATAATTGGTATAGAACTTCTTTTATATAAGCTGATGCATTATACTTGCTTTCTAAAAATTTAATTATTCTTTCATCCTTAGAATTATTTTTGTTCAAACTTAAATTGACCCTCATTTGCACACCTCGTGTCATTATGTACCTTACATCAATTTTATAATATAAGGTACTTAACTTTTAATAAGTACAGTATGTGTTATTTAGTGTTTTTTGGTGCTTTATTGTATACATCATTTATCTAACCCCTTTGCCTTTCCAATATTGTAGCTTCCATTGCAGTTAGAACATAAATTATTCTTCATAATTTCTATTCTAAATTTCTTATCAAGAACATTTATAAAATACTCTGCTCCTCCCCCAGTTAGATAAATTTTATAATCACTAAGGTTATCTATAGTTACTTTTACATCATTTATTATCTTTGCTGCATACTTATAAATAACGCATTCAAATTCATCAATATTTATTATTTCATTTGCTAATAACTTATGAATATCTTCCAATCTTCTATTTTCGCCTTGTCCATTCAATTTATCAGCTATATCGTTAAATACATCCATCATTCCTATTGGAAGCGACTTTTCTTTTTCATTAATGCCGTTGTTAAATGTAAAAATATCAGTTGTTCTCCCTCCAATATCCATTACTGCAATTAATCCATCATTTCTCTTAGATAGGCTATAAAATGAGCTCCATCCCTCTCTTAATACACCAACTTTATTAAAAATAGTTTTATATTCAACACCATTTACCTTATAGGTAAACTCATGACCTTGTAACCTATCAACTATTAAGTTTTTCATTGCCATTTGACTTGCTGGTAAGTGTAATATTAAATTTACTTCTCCTGAAACATTACTTTTTGATAATGCATAAAATAATGGTACTTCAATTTCTTTATGAGCTTTTGAAAAAGTTTTATTAAACTCTCCTTTGCCAAAGAAATAATTGTTTCCATCAAAACTTAACACTTCTCCCCCAAAAGTTTCAGCATTATTATCTAATTCAAATCTATTTTCCAAAATAATTCCTTCACTTGTTTTGATATTAAATGATCCTATATCAACAGTTATTAATTTCATTTCCTTTACCTCCTAATTATCTATTCATTAATTCAAGTAACTTCTTAGGAATACTTACTCCTAAAAATAATCTGATTGTAACTAAAACTGACAATAAAAAAATTAAATGTACTATTGCCCAAAATAGCCACGTTATCATAATGTCTAAAATCATCTTTATTTCTTCAAAATTCATTTTAAAATCCCCCTTGAATTTTTACATCCAAGATGGTATACTCAACTTGCGAGTGATAGTGTACCATCTTTGGTATGCTTTTTTTTATAAATAAATCTTTTTACTAAATTTGAGTTTTTAAAAACTCTATATGTTCTTTATAAATTTTTCTTATTTGCTTATTTTTCTCATGTAATATAAGCCTTTTAAGTTCTCTTATTCTTCCATCTATACTCATATTTTTAAGCTCCTAACCAGCCAATTCCTAAAGGTAATTCTTCTTCAATTACTTCTTCTTGCTTATCCCACCCTAACAATTTCTTTTCTAAAGAATCATAGTCATATTCTCTAGCTTTAAAATTGTTAAATTTAAAAGGATTTATTCCATCAACTAAATATTTTGATTTAGTCTTTGCTCTTTCTATTGCTCCAAGAAGATAAGTAGCATTTATTTTATCTACAGTTATACTTGCAATTGCATTTTCTAAAATGCCTTTTTCAGTATTATCAATCACTTCTTTTTGCTTTTTAGATAATATAATTCCTTTAAACTTGTCTAATATAAGCTTAACTTTGTCAGATTGGCTCTCATTTTCTTTTAAAACTTCTTCAATATCTATTTGTCCTTCTAAAGGTAAATTACCGTTAGAATCGACAGGTGCTTTTACTGGAACTTTCTTATTTTCTGTAGTCTTTTTATTTTCTACAGTATTTTCTATAGCAATAAATTCATTTATATTTGCTATAAAATATCTATTATTTTCTTTAAACTTTCTAACAATTGTAATTAAACCTTTTTTCTCCAGTTTTTTTATAGTAGAAATTACTCTATTTTTAGAAGTTGTATTAAATGCTTTCATCAAAGTTTTTAAATCTGGATAAGCATAACCAAAGCTATGATTATGAAACTCGAAAAGCAATTCTAAAAGATATTGTTCATTTACGCATAAGTCCTTAGTTCTAATGTATTGTCTAAATGATATGAAATTTTTAGATACTTTTGATTTTGTCATTTAATTCACCTCTTTTTTTAATAGTGTAACTCCATGTCACACTATTAATTATATTTAAGTGTTACACCTATGTCAACCCTTTATTTTATTGTTCTTGATTTTACACTGTGATATAATTGTGTTACACTAAATTAATTTGAAAGGTTGGTGCCTCATGGCGATATCAAATAAAAAAGAACGTATATATATATCATTAGAAAAAGATTTAATGAAGATATTAAGGGATGAAGCTGCTAATAATAGAAGATTTCCATCTGATGAAATTGCAATATTAATTGAAAAATATTTAAAACCTAAACATGAAAATAATTTAAAATAATATATAAAAATTAATAACCTTTGGTT
>ULWV01016352.1_pt1 | contig 20926 bp, 18 predicted proteins | sample 1960651 | NCBI WGS metagenome assembly ULWV01 (sample SAMEA4835820, study PRJEB28245) | human gut metagenome | biome: gut microbiome; material: fecal sample | place: Denmark | collected 2008
ATGATTGTCGCATGAATTAGCTGGAATGGAAAGACGGTGGGGTATTCAGCGCTTACGAATCAATACCTATAAAGTTGTAAACAGTATCCTTACCTCAGGCAGAGTGGAGCAGCAGTCTTACAGGGCCTGTATGGGCCTTTTGAAGCTTGCTGAGAGGAAGTCTTCACAGCAGCTTGAAAACGCCTGTGCAAAGGCTCTGCAGTACTCGAATTCACCCAGCTATAAAAGCATCAAGAACATCCTTACTGCGGATCGTGGAGCTAAATCTGAGGCACCTCAGAAGCAGACAAACGAGAGTTCCCAGTCCGGCATCACCCGTGGTGCCCGTTATTACGGAGGTAAGAGATCATGACAAATCAGAGTACAATTGACAAGCTTATTGAAATGCACATGACATCGATGGCCGATGCATTCCGTAACCAGATGCAGGATATCTCCATGAAGGAGATCCCTTTCGATGATCGGTTTGGGATGATCGTTGATATCGAATATACATCCCGTAAAAACAGCCGTTTGAAAAGACTGATTAAGAATGCAGAGTTCGAGCAGCCAGACGCAACGATTGCGGCAGTTGATTACGGTCATAACCGCAAAGTAAACCGCCACCTGATCGAACGGCTGGCAACTTGTGAGTACATCACAGAATACCGTAACATCTTCATTACCGGCGCAACAGGCAGTGGAAAAACATATCTGGCCTGTGCGTTTGGAATGGAGGCATGTAAGCGTTATTACAGCGTTAAGTACGTCCGTGTGCCAGATCTGCTCCTGGACTTACAAGAGGCCAGAGATGAAGGCCGCTTTAAAGATGCATTGAAAAAATACACCAATCCCACGCTTCTAATCCTGGATGAGTGGCTGCTCATGAGAGTTACTGAAAAAGACTCAGCCAATCTGCTTGAGCTTATTCATAAGCGTCGCAAGCACTCATCCACGATCTTCTGTTCCCAGTATCTTGAGGAAGACTGGTACCAAAAGCTTGGTGGTAAGGACAACCCTCTCACAGATGCCATCATGGATCGAATCTCATTCGATTCATACAAGATTCCGATTATGAGTCTTGACCCAGAAAAGGATATTTCCATGAGGGAGGTTTATGGACTGGATCCATCTCAGGCACAATAACATACAGGCGGCTTCGCCGCACATAGCAATAACCTAAAGCGGTTTCCGCCTATCCGGACAGGTGGTTTCCATTTTTCCGGACAGACGGCTTCGCCGCAACGGAATATTCAACTAAGTTGCTTTCCCCACTCATCGGGTGAGTATTGGCAGCTAAAAAGTGTGGAAGTTCCCAGATCATCCCGAAGCTTCAGAAGGTGGTAGAGGATCTTGATCCCTTCCTCGGAATAACGGCTGATTGCAAAATCATCGATGAAGAGAAGCTGTATCCGCGCATAGTACTTAATGCGTTTACGATATCGGTTCAGGTCTTTCTGACGGTTCAGAACGATCAGTTCATCCAGAAGATCGCTGTAATCGACGAACTTACAGCGATAGTTCCTGCGGCATGCTTCTACACAGCAGGCAGAAAGAAAATAAGATTTTCCGGCTCCTGTGACTCCATAAATGCCAACATTCTGCACGGTTCTCCGCAAAGTGGAATTCAAGTACCTGCTGTACTGTAGCATCGTTATAGACTCGCCCGTTTCCGGTCTTCAGATTTTCTGTCAACGCACCTTTATTGATCAAGCTGCTGAGTCTCAGATTGGTTTCAAAACGTAAACGGTGCGTTTACGATTTTCCAAAGCACCTCTTATTTGGAACGTAAATAAGAGATGTCTAACAGTTTCCCTATTTCCAAATCGGCATCCGGTGGATTAAATGGCATCATTCCAGCGCATGGAGTAAATGTTAGTTCTCCAAAATAAACTTGTCCATTGATTTCGTACAAGTCTACTCTTAAAAACGGAAATCCAGTTGAAAGTTTTTTTGAAATTTCAATCATTTTCTCAAGATTTTGGGGTTTTGGAGGAAGCACATCGAGAGCTTTGTAGTCTGTGCGTCCGAATTTTGCAAATGTCCAATCTGTAGTTAAAAAGCTTATTTTTGCAGTTTCATGATTATCAAGTCCCACAGAAACATATAAATAGAGCGGAACACCATTAAAACAATAGAATTTATAGTCTGTCAAAGCTTCATTGTTTCTATCCTTCATATATTTTTCCGCAATTATTCGTCTTGGAACATTTTTATAAGGCCACTCTCTGTGTACTTTATAATAATCTCTCTTTAAACTTTTTTGTAGAATTTTTTTTGTTGCATTTATGTCTAGCTTATTTTTCTCTTTGCATATTACCAATCCTCCAGAATCATGAGTCACTTTCAACACAAATTGTTCTGGGAGTAAATTAAAATCAATATCGTAGAAGCTATCCCACATTCCAAGCGTAGGAATAATATATTGCTTACCAATACGTTCCGAAACATATTGTTTAGCCGCATATTTGTCAACCATTATTGTAGCCTGTGGATTGTGATTATATATTTTTAACCACTGTAATTTTTCATTGAAGGTTTGTGGATTCTCTAAATTAAGAGGCTTTTGCCAATGAGAGAACCATTCTTTTTCAACATATTGTTTATCAGAAAGATTGTCATAAAATCCCAATTTACTTAGATAACCAAATCGAATCTTGGGATCAGTTAAAAAATTATTTATCTTTTTTGCAAGCTCCATATTTACCACCTCCATACATGCTCGTAAAGTCCGCGGACTACTTCCAATGAAATAAAGTTCTGTTCCATATTATAATGATGAATGGTTAATTTCTGACGATGTTGCTATTATGAATTAAAAAGATTCGCTAAATGTAAATGGAATATTTTTAATAACTACCTTATTGAATGCACCGTTTGTATTAACATGGTCTTTAAATAACTTCGATTTATAAAATCTACATTTTAACTCAATTTACCTTGCTCATGTGTGATTAGTTCTCTTCAGTTTTTGGTATATTATTTTGGTAGAGTGAACAAATGGTCTTAACGCTGTTTTTATTTTATACTCATAAAACAAATATAAATGTTCATCGATATTCTGCAATAGTCTTTGACCAACTTTACGTTTGGAATAGTCTTCAAATGGTACAATTTCCTCTGAGAATGTTTCACATAGCTGTTTTAATTGATTATACCCGTATGCTTTATCTGGTTTCGTCCACTCATGCACATGAAATACTGCTGTATAATAACCATGATTTCTAATTTGGGGACATCCAGATGAGCGACATGGAATACACATAACCCCATACCTAATGAATGGTTTATTGCTTTTCCCATCAGAAATATATTTAAATCCGTTTGCCGATAAAGCTCGCAAAGTATTTTCGTCATAAGAATGAGCCGGTGCAAAGAAAATATCGGTAAAGATTCCATGCATATTTAGAATTTCTTTTCCCCTACGAATTTTTTCATACTGCTCCTCGTAGGAATGCCCCGCAAATTCTGAATGAGGTGTAATATTTACAATTCCATGCGTTGTCGTATCATATTTATGTGTATATCCGTGCATTGCTATAGCATAGCCTTTGTTCTGCAATTCTTTTATATATTCCCAAAAATCAGTTCGTGGAGCATCAATCATCAGTTCTGGATCTTGACAGTCGGGTATCACGCCAAGCAATGGCCTTATATTGTAGTGATCCAGCACTTGCAATGCCCGTTTCCATTCTTTCCAGTTCATTGTGGGACAAATATCGTCAAATCGAATTAGAATATATCTGCTCATCGTACATTTCCTTTACATATAATCAGTAAATATTACGCAATTTCAAGGCAAATAGAATTCGCTTTATAATGGCTTTTGAACGATCTTTTACTGTATAGAAGAAATATTTTCTGGCACAGTAAGCAAATCCATTTTTTTTGTAATCATCCCAGAACTCAGCCCTACGCTCATTTGCTGGGCTTGGTGCAAATGCATTTGCTTGTTTTCGAACAACTTCGTCAATGGTCACTTTTTTATATGTAAGCCACTCCACTTTAGGCAAAACCGTTTGTGCTCTTGTCGTTCTTGCGATTACCATAGAACATCCTTTTCCATCATCAAATTCAGGATAGAACTCTTCAATTCCCCAGAAATCACCCATTGTAAAATCTGACGGTTTATTAATAGTTGCATATGGACAACTATGACAATATCTTCGGAGACATAAATTTGAAAAGAAAATTGTCCGCCACATTCGTGCTGCCCACGATACATTATCATTCTTGGCCACCTGAATTGTATTATAAATAATACAATTCAGGTAGCTCGAGCCATGACTCGAGCTACCCCATCCATACTGTTTACTGCGGAAACGATAACCAATGGGAGTTCGTTTCCTTTTTTCTTCGTAGAAACGTAAATAATCCTTCCAAATTTTAGGGGATGGTACACCATGACAAAAGAAATCAATTGTCAGCAAATTTTCGCTTGAAATATGCTTTGCTTCTAAGAAGGAATACAGTCCCGATACTTGGCAGGATGTACCTGTAAAAAGAACAATTTGTCCTTTATTTAATAATTCGCCGATTTCGCAGTAGCAATTTTTCATATTACTTTGAACGTATTTAGAGTCTTGCATTCTTTGAATATCTGGCCAATTGTTAGTGACTATGTGTTCCGGCATTAAAGTTTGTCTATTCAGAACACATCCGCACACGTATCCTTTTTTTTCCTCAAGCACATATTTTGCCATAGCCGGGAAAAAAGCTCCAGATGCAGATTTTGATCGTACGTTATTTTCCCATTTTGCTGCATATGTCTGCATATTATCTGATACCTTCACGGTAGATTTTTCTATCTTTTCTGCGGGGCATACCTTAATACATGCACCACATTCCACACATATTTTTGTATCTACTTGTGGACACAAAAAGCCCTCAGAATCGTTATTCATCTGTATTGCATGAAGCGGACAGACTGCCATACATGCCGTGCATCCACAACACTTCTGTGAGTCAGTTTTGATGTGCATTCTTTTCTGCCTCCTTTAACGATTTGCATAAATAATCAATGGACTTTTCTCGTTTTTTTTCTAATATTTCATTACAAATTTTATAGTCAATCTGGTTGCAGAACTTTGGATCGTTTTCAATATAACAGTTTTCAAGCTGTAGTTCCTGCAGTAATGTTGCAATTCTATTGTTTTTATTATTGGTCCACACTGGTCGATTAAAATATAGTGAAAATAACAGCCCGTGATACGAATCAGTAAAAACTGCATCTGCATATTTTATGTAGGACATCCATTGTTGTGGTGAATAGATTGTTTTATAGTTTTTTCTATTCCAAGGAAATGCTGTTCCTAAAATAATTAACTGCTTTCCGGTCTTTTCAGCATACATTTCTGCAGCGGTAAGAATCTCTTTGTACGGAAAATATACAAGCACATAATTCTGTATTTCTACAGGAGTTGTAAGCTTAAACCACTCAGATGGTGTCAAAAGCATTGTCGGATCGCAGACTACTTCACAAGGAATGCCCAGTTGATTATAGATTACTTCACAGGTGTCTTTTTCTCGGACACTAATTGCCTGATATCGTTTCAGCGCTTCTTTTGCCTTGTTAATTTGTGTTCCGGTCCATGATCCGCCGATGGATGATGCAAAAGATATACGTTTTTTATCCTCTGTCGTGAAATCCAGAAAATAAGAGGTATCATTACCATTTACTTCAAAATTCCAAATCATATCTGATCCAGAAATAAAAGCATCATATTGATTATTAGATTGTTGAATCGTATTTCTTGTATATTGCTGTCTACTGTAAAAACTTTGTAGGAAATTCACACATTCTCGAGTTTGTTTTTTCTTATGCGGCCAAATAAAATATCTATATGCCAATTCTTTGACAGGATTAGAGTACTGCGGTAACGATAGCTCACGCTTTTCAATATTTTCACACCGATAGTCAATGATTTCGCACTCTGTGCCAAGCTTTCTCAGCTCAGCACACAATGCGTATGCTTGCAAAATTGCCCCATAATTGGGGATATTGTGATATGTTAATATCCCATATTTCATATCAATTTGTTCCTCCCACTTTGTAAGCAAAACGCTTTCCCATATTTAGGTAATACTTAAACTCCTGCCGCCGTGAAAACATCAAAAGATAAAGAGCCATATATACTGCTGTGATTGCCAATCCACGTAATGTAAAGCCAAATAAGCCGGGAACGGCGATTAACATAGCCACTTTTTTCATAATAAAGCCACAAACTGCCAAAAAAAATAACCATTCCACTACCATACCAAGATAGTTCCAAATTGAGCGATTTAGTTGCTGATGATACACAACCCATACATCTATGAAGTACGTAATACTTCTACAAATAATGGTTGCGATATATAGTCCAATAATTCCGAAGGGCTTGACAAGAATGTAGTCCAAAATTATATTTAGAATAGCTGCAGCTGCGAATATACTTTTATACTCAGAGAAACAACCCATCGCAGTTCTTGTCATATACAGCGGATAATGAATGCTTCGGAAGAACAATTCAATTAAAACAAATGTTACAACTGCCTGTGATAAATCATATTCTGTGTCTAACCAAATCTGCATTACAAATTCGCGGAGCAAGACTAACATAACAAGGCAGAGATAACCGTAAAGCGATGTATTCAAAAAGAAAAGCTTTTTGAGCACGCTTTCAGATCTGCTTTTTTCCCCTGTCGCTACCAAATTTCCTACGGATGCTGTTACAGCATCAAATATCTTATTCATTACACTATTCACAATACCGCTAAAAACAGTGTAATTAGAAAGGATACCCACATACCGGATACCTATAAATGCAGAGATAAAGATATTATCTGTTCCACTAAATGCTGTACTTGCAATTTTGGTAAGAAGGAGTCCCTTAACATCCTTAAAAAGCGTTTGTATTTCTTTTGCATCAAGTTTTTGAACTGCTTTTTCCTTAATGAACGGATACTCTTTATCCGCACGGTATGAACAGGCAATATTATTGCCCACATTAAACAGAATATTTAGGATGCAGTATATGATAAAATTGTGCGTCAAAATCAAGAAAATGCATTGTGCAATGTTCATACCAAGATTAAAAAGCTGGGTATAAATATTTACAACATAACTTTTCTGATCAGCAATAAGAATTGACTTTTTATAAACAAATACGTAGGTTACCAATGTCTGCAATAGATACAGCATGTATAAAACTATTACATTTTCTTTCACACCCGGAGCTGTGACCATTGCCGGAATAAAAGGAATCAAAGCTATGCCTGTAAGTGAAATCACAATGATAATCCATCTGTATACACGCCTGTAAAGCTGTATATACTCACACAACTTTTCATGATTCCCTCTTGCCAAAGGTTCATACATACGGTAGACCAAGGCGCTGCCAATTCCGAGTTCTGCAAAGCTTAGAAGCGTGAGAATATTCGAGAACAGACCACTTATTCCTAAATACTCGGCTCCCAATGTCTTAGTAAAAATAGTTCTACATATAAAACTGACTATGAGATAAGCCATTTGACATGACAGCGTAACAACTGAGTTCAATATTGCGTTTCGGGTTCTATTTTCTGTCACCTATTATACTCCTTCGTATAGTTTTTCCAGTTGCCGCACGTTTTCTCTTATATCCCATTCTGCCAAATTTGTATACTGCACAGGACTTTTTTCATTTGAAAGTTCCAAGAGTTTATCTGCCCATTTATTCGCAGGTTCATTCAAGTCCATATAACAGATTTTATTCGAAATTTTAGTATCTTTTGGAACTGCCGTTGATACTATACAAGGTAGACCGGCAGCCTGCATTTCGATTACCACAATTCCTAGGCCTTCGGAGATAGATGGGAAAAGTGCAGCATCTGAAGCTCTTAATATTTCAGCTACATCCATGCGGTCATGCAGAATTTTGTAACTCCCATTTAATGAGTAATCGTTTAATTTACCAACAATTTTCGCTTCCGTTTCTCCGGTACCCACCATAAGAAGTAAGGCATTATCTCGTCTTTTCTTTATTTCCATAAAAGTATCAACCAAAAACTCATGATTTTTTATCGGATGAAATCTTCCAATATGAACTACAATAAACGCAGATTGCGGAATATTCAACGCTGCTCTTTTTTCATGTTTGGAAAAATTTCCATTAAATAAAGAAAGATCTATGCCATTATTTAAGATGTATGTATCATTTATAGAAAACATTTGATCTATATCATGCTTCATCAGCTGATTTAATGCGATCATATGAATCGAATAATGTTTTTTTAACCACGCCATATTTTTAATATCCGTCGGATATGTTTCCTTCCAATGATGTGCATCAAAATGCTGTGTATAAAATAGCTTCGTATTCTTTTTGGGTCTTGCAAATTTTATATAACTACTTAAAGGTAAATGAAAGTGGATAATATCTGGACCAATTTTTCTGAGTTTTTTTCTAATGAATAAATATCTTTGAATACGATTGATGAGCTTTGCAACTATACCTTTTTTCCCATATAATGGCATTTCATCACACACAAAAATAGTGTGAATACCATTTTGCTTTAGCAGTTCTTCATAAGGAGAAGTGTTGTAATGCTCATAGCATAAGACGATAACCCTAAATTTTGATTTATCCAACATCAGTGCATAGTTTTTTACAAGAGTTTCTGCACCACCCATATTTAATCCATGAATAAAATGTACGACTGTTATCATATTTTTCACTTAACTATATCCTTCTTCCATTTTTCTTATCCACGATACCCCGCCAAAGAGGAATACATAGCCCCATATAGATAAAATAGCATTCGGTCGTTGATAGAGTGATATAAAGAAGAAAATTATATACAAAATACAGTGCCTATTTTTTTTACAATATCGATACGCAGAAAAACACCAACTTCCCAATAAAATTGCTGTTCCGAAAATTCCAAAAGGAACTATGTAACTACTTTTATAACTCGAGGTTGATGATGCAAGAACAGTTCCACTTCCTCGACCAAACCAAAGCTCATTAGAATTTATGAATTTTTGATATTCTATATCAAATAATGTGCTTGTGCGGTTATCGCCCGCAAGCCCATTTGATGTAATAGCAAATCTTGCCGCCAAATCATTTATATCTTTATTATGAAAATCAATATGTGGAATAATCAAAAAAAAGCCAAGGAAAAGAAAAATGTAAATAATATTTAAAAGTCTTTTTTGACAAATATATAGCATAATAAATAAAAAAATTAATAATGCAAACGCTAGAGATAAAGTCAATATGCCCGTCACAAGAAGAAGAACTTTTTCCCACCATTTTGATTGAGTAAAAGTGCATATAAATAATAATGCACATACTGTCCCCAAGACACCTGGCTCGTTAAAAATTCCGCATAATCTAAATGAATGCCCACCATAACTATATATAGCAAAAATCCACCACCGGTAATAGTAAGCTGTTTCAAATCCGTTTTGTGCATAGTATAATTCTTTTACAAATCCAATTTTATCATTAAAAAAAAAGGCACACCATAATATAAGCGATATTAAATTATTAATCTGAACAGTCCAGTATACCGCTCGGAAAATTTTCCCCTTTATCTTGGAACTTAATAATACAAATATCGCTGAAGTAACAAATGTTAGTTCACCTCCACCAATATATCCTCCTGTTGTATGTATCGCTTGCATCATCCAATAGCTAAGAGGTAAAAATAACATTGTTATATTCTTGCGTTCAATTTTTCTATTATATAACAAAAAGATGATTCCTGCAGGTATACATAATCTCGCAATTGTTAGAGAGATAAACGTATATGCTCCAGAATAAGAAGCCTTGTCAAAGGCTAAATATAAGCTTCTACATGTGTAAAGTGCAAAAAATAGTACAAATAGCTGTTCAAATGAGTAATTCCATATTATTTTGGATTTTGATGCCATTATTTTCCTCCAGAAATACTTACCTTTTACAAGTTCTCGATGGCTCAACGGTTAATGTATTGATATATTCGAGCCATTCACCATTAACTCTGTCGGGAGAAAATGCATTTGCTTTCATTTTCTCTACAACTCCTTTATTAGACTTGTCTAAAACTTCTAAAATTGTTTTTGCTAACATATCGATATTTCTACATTCAGTTAATTGATCTTGTAACTCAGTCCCAAATAATTCTTTTGGTCCGCCACATGGACAATCTGTTGATATACACGGAACGCCTACAGCCATTGCTTCCATTAGTGCATTAGGCATGCCCTCATAATCAGATGATAAAACAAATAAATCTGCTGTTTTTAATACATCCACTACATCATTAGTATTTCCCATTAAAAAGACCTTATCTGAAAGCCCTAATTGTATAATTTCTGTCTGCAGATTTCCTTTTAATATTCCGTCTCCATAGATTTTTAAAGTGGCTTCCGGATATTCTTTTATTACTCTATCAAATGCTCGAATTAATAGCAAATGATTTTTTTGTTCTACCAGTCTCCCGCAAGTTACAATTTCGCCTAATATTGGTGTTCTATTAATCTGATAAAATTCCTTTTTTACCGAATTATAAATAATCCGAGATTTGTGTTGTAATTTGAGCGGAAACCATTTTTGAGCATCTTCGGTTTGAAACACGCACCCATCTGCCATCGGAAGTAAAATTTTACCAACAATCCATCCTGACTTGCCTGTGTATTCCCTATTCGGATCATTACGAACGGAAACCAACGTTTTTATTGGTAAACCTCTTGTGGCAATAATTGCGCGAAAATTAGGTTCTCTCATAAAGGAAATAAGTATGTCAGGTTTTTCAATCTTGCATAAATTCCGCAATTTTTTTATTCGACTAAAATTTCTTACTATCCGAGATTGTTTGAGTTCCGTTTCTTCTAATGTGAGTCGTTTTACAGTAGATACTAATGGATATTCCCATGTATCTCGAAAAGATGTAACTAAAATAGTTTCATATCCATTTTCAGAAAAACATTTTGCTAAGTTCACCATAACCCGTTCTGCACCGCCGCCATTGATTGCGTTAATATAAAGCATTATTTTACTCATATTATTTTCTCTTTCCTGCAAATTAATCTATACATCTTTTAAAGATGGATTCAATAATCTGTTTCGATAATAAACTTTTCATTATTGTAGTGCTTCTATTTGTTTAATATAACTTCAATCAAACATATGTTTTTTTGCCTGATTAACTACCTCCACAAGAAAGGGTTTGATATCCTTCCTATTATATATCGAATGAGACTCAGCCTTAAAGAAATCACCCAACCATTTCAATCCTTTCCTTTGTGATAATGCTACTTTTAAATCATTAAAATCTGGTATAAAATGAAGTGATTTAGAAAATGAAAGAGGCATATCAGGAAGGTTTCCGAACAGAGAATAGTAACACCAGATAAACGGAAGATTTACACCCGCACTCTTTACACAATAGGCATTTCCATCGTTTCGCATATTTATTTCCAAGAAATAATCTGTATCATTCTCGGCTCGTATAAATTCAACGCTAAATAAACCACTATATCCAATTTCCCTAATAAATGCATTAACGCTCTCTAAATTAAAGTCAAAATTTTCAATTGGAGAATACTCTAAATAACCTGTATTTGTATTGAGGGGTTGTCGCAATATTTTCGTATATCCAGGTATAATGATTGTTTCACCTTCATTTAATGAGCAACCAATTAATTGGAATTCCATTTTTTTTGAAATAAACTCTTGAATTTGAATTTCGTTTGCCTCAAGTTTCTCAAGAATAGCATGTAATTCGTTTTGGGATGTCGCAATGCAAATATCGTATTTTCCTGCTCCAATAATGCTTTTTAATGGCTTGGTTATACACGGAAAACAACTCCATTCGACATGATTTCTACATGTAATAACTGTACACTTAGGAATTTTCATGCCACATTTCATTGCTATTTTACCTTGCACACTCTTCTCCATCAAATAGTTAATGTCAATTTTTATTGATGGTAAATAAAAACTATTTGAAAGAATATTTCTATTAGAGATAACTACTTCCGATGCGCCATCCGAACAGCAGATTACAACTCTCTTAATTTTGTCCTTTGCCAATTCCATTAACCATTTAACTATCATATCATATGACTCATCATGATTAACATTTCTTTTTAACACATATTTACTTACAGAGACAATATTCCTATCAGCAATATGATTTCCGATTAATAACACGTGTATGTTTTCACGATTTATTCCCTGCTCACCCAATGATCGAATTACTCCGAGAGTATTATGATGATTTCCTCCAATTACAGCTACATTTATAGAATTTAGCTTATCTTTTTCTATGCTCATTAGCAGTGCCTCCACTTGCTAAAGACTTATTTTATCTTCGCAAAAAATATAATTTCTGTAGAACTTTATCCAACGTGCTTCGTCTTTTTTTAATATTAAATACGATTGGTTTTCTAAAATACTCTGCTCTTTTTTTTAAAAAACGTTCTAGTACATAAAAATCCGCATCATCCATCATATTAGGGTGATAGCAAAATGTACAAACCTTAAATGGCAGTCTCCGCACACGCCCAGATTGTTGCGGAATAAAATAAAAACCATCTTCATAATATACATCATTTGCAATCGTATCACTAATGATATGAATATTCGACTCCTCTTTTAGAGCCATCAACGTCTTTTCATCAAACGTGTGTGAAGGCGCAAAAAATACCTTTGCTTCTATATCGTGGCTCTTTAAGATATCAACACCGTGCCGAATCATTTCACGTTGCTTATCTATCGGAACACCAGCAAATTCACTCCTTTTATTTACTGGATTAATTCCACCTTCCTCTGTAATATATTTATGATAACAGCCATGCAATGCAAATTTCCATCCCAACGCCTTCCAATATGAAACCATTTTCCAGAATTCCAAATTTTGCTCGTAGTTTTCTATGAGAGTGGGATCTTGATTATCTGGAATAATACCGACTAAGGGTTTTATATTATATCTAATTAATAAGTCCTCTATCCGTTTCCACTTTGCAACATCCATATAATCGGAGGCATCATCTAAACGTAATATATAGTGGCTCATACATTTCCTTTCTCATACTGTTCAATGTAAAATAACTGTAATTCTGCTGCTACTTTTCTCGAATCAAAAACTTGAAGTTTGATTTTATTACTTTCAGAAACTTTAGTGTGAGTTTTAAGCGTTGATGTATCAAGTTCCTTGATCCACTGTTCTTTATTATGTAACGGCAAGTATGTAACCAAATCCGTCAAATTAACATCCTTTGTTATTTCGTCAGAAATTAAACAAGGTAAGCCATTTGCTTGAGCCTCAACAACAGATACTGGAAGTCCTTCCCAAAGAGATGGAAAAACAAACACATCCATTGCTTGATAGAAGTTTTCCGTATCAGCACGACTACCGGGCATGATAACACTATCCATGATATTAAGTCCTTCGCAGTATCTCCTTATATCATCAAATAGTTCCCCATTTCCAACCATCAATAAACAACAATCAGGATTCGTTCTTTTTAATATTGAGAATAACTCAATTAGGTATTTGTGATTTTTAGGCTCGGTAAAACGTCCAATATGTCCAACTACAAATGTTTGTTTGTTTATCCCTAATTTTCTGCGCATTTCTTCGCGTATAGTTTTATTAAAGGCAAAACGATCCAAATCTACGCCATTTGGAATCATTTTATAGTTTTGTTTTTGGATAGCATTTTTTCCGTATAACCATATTCCTGCTTTATCGGAGCATGCAAATAGATAATCTGCTATATTGCGAATTGGAAACTGTAAAATATTTTTTACTATAGCGGTTATTCCTTTACCATTTGATGTACTATGGCTATGAGCAATCGTAATTAACCCATGCTTTTTGGCAATATTTAAATAAATTGCTGCAGTACTACGCACATGACCATGGATCACATGATATTCTGGGTGTTCCGTAAAGAAATCATTCCACCATTTGCAATAGGAAAAATGATTTTTTCCATTATAGCTTGGGCAGACAAATATACGTCCTCCCATACTTTCAATCACTTCATATAAATCTTTTCGCTCTTCTGGTATAACAACAAAATCAAATTGAACTTTTTCTCGATCAATGTTGTTATATATATTCATTATAAAAGTTTGAGCCCCACCAAAATGAAGGCTTGCAATATTATGAATTACTCTGCTTGGAGCCATTATATTGTTTTAGAACCTCCGTAATTCTTTTTTGAATCACTATACTATTAGGCGGAAAATTCCCTTTGATAGTAGAACCACCACCAATCACACAATTATCTCCTATTGTTGTTCCTCGAAGAATCAATGTATTTGCGCCTATCCAAACATTACTGCCAATAATGATCGGGCTGGTTTTAAATTTCATTGATGAAACACCACCATCTACACTATAGTCATGATCTTGGTCGTAGATTAAGACATTAGGACCAAGCATTACATTACTGCCAATTTTGATATGCTCGTATGCGGTTATAACACAACCGTTGCTCATACCCAAGTTTTCTCCGATTTCCATTTTCCCACCGTAACGGACACGTAATTTGGCACCGTTATGCATTTTTAATAGTTTACCAATATACAGCTCAGAACCTTGATTCAAGGTTATCTCCGTAAGCGGTGACATTATTGCCGGAAACGTTGCACTGAAACGTTTTCCATTTGTTAGTTTTAAAATAGTAAATTTAATTCCAGCAAATGGAATACAAAACATTGCCTTTATATACTTATTCACTGTTCACTAACTCCCAAAATTTTTTGTATTTCATTCCAGTAAGCTTGTACAACTAATTCTCGATCAAATTCATTTTGTATTTTTTTATGTCCACATTGCCCCATAAACTTCCGTTCTTCAACACTCATTTCTAAAATTTTTTTTGTTGCAGCAAGTACAGCCTCTTCGTCATTAACTGGCACTAGAAAACCAGTAACACCATCGTCCAAAGTCTCACGGCATCCAGCACGGTTTGCTGCAATTACCGGTCGCCCAGATGCAGCGGCCTCAAGTAAGACATTGCTCATACCTTCAGGGTAGTAAGACGGATACAAGAAACAGGAGCAGTCTTTGTAGAAAGGCAATAAATCTTTTTGCTCACCGTGATATACAATACATTTTTCATTATTTAGAATGTACTTATAATTTTCATCATCACAAGGGCCACACACATCGAAAATAATATTTTCATTTGAAAACTTGCGTGCCGCCGCAAGAAAGAGATCTATGCCTTTTTCTTTCATCACACGAGCAGCAAACAAAAAATGTACTTTTTCCGTTTCGGGCCAAGGCAATAAAGGATACTTTGTTAAATCAACCCCCGAACCTGGAAGTACCTGTGTTCTTATATTGTTTTTAAACATATGATGCTGTTCGAAAAAAGTTCTATTAGCATTGTTTTGGAAAAAAATACAAGCACTATTAGCTACACCTATTTTATAAAGCTGAATTGTAAGTCTTTGAAGTCTACCCGGTGTTTCAACTGGTGTTCCCAAGCCAGTAACATTGGGAATATATGGGATCTTCAATTGCTGACAAACTATACCTCCATATACATTAGGCTTAATATTATACGTAAGAACGATATCTGGATTTTCATCTTTCAATATTTTCTTATATGTAAGCATTAACTGAAAATCAGAAAACGGATTTGTTCCGTGGCGTCTTGTTTTAACTCCAACCAGTTTAGTACCCATTGCGTTCAACTCATCTTGATAGTTTAGTAATTCTCCAACTACCACAACCTCAAATTTCTCACGGATTAATTTCTCAATAATTGCGCCACGCAAATTAAAGGCGTAAGTAGTGTCATTAATTAATATAACCGCTTTTTTCATATCTCAAATCCTCATGTAAAAATAGCTCAGACTCGTCTCGTGGAATCTGAACCATTTCTATTATTAATAAACTCTTGCCTAAATTTAACCCATTAAAAATAACATTTTTCTATTTTCTATCGCATTCTACAAGGTAACAGTTATCGCTTAAATATGCCTCTAAATGCCTTTTAATTTTCATGATATCAAAAGGAATGTTTAAATGATGTTAAGGAATCCCTATCTGTTTTATAATATGATTGTGCATCCACTAAAATAGCGATAAACTAATGCTCTTTTTCATATATTGCAGTAGTCTGCCCCTCACTTACACCTTCCGTACTTTCTGGTAAAAATAGAATCTTCACAGTAGCCAGCATAATCTTCAAATCCTCAATAATACTCGGATGCGCGATATACATCAGATCCATCGTCAGCTTGTCATACGGCGTAGTGTTGTACTTCCCATAAACCTGCGCATAACCCGTAAGTCCTGCTTTCGCCTGTAAGCGAAGTGCAAACTCCGGCATCTCCTCGCAGTACTGGGATGCAATCTCCGGACGCTCCGGACGCGGCCCTACAATGCTTAAATCACCTTTTAGGATATTGAATAGCTGTGGAAGTTCATCAACTCTGCACGCACGGATGATCTTTCCGACTGGTGTAATTCGGCTGTCGTTCTCACCAGTGGATAAGCGTGCAACTCCGTCTTTTTCTGCATCGACGCGCATACTGCGGAATTTTAGAATCTTAAACTCTTTTCCATCCTTTGTTAGACGAATCTGTTTATAAAATACCGGGCCGTGATCGATTGCCTTGATTGCAATCGCGGTGATCAGGAATACCGGGCTTAAGATTATTGCGGCAATCAATGACACTACGATATCAATTGCACGTTTCATAAACAGATACTCAGGCTGTGCGGAATACCGACTGACCTGCAGCATCGGAAGATGAAACATATGTATCGATCTGGCACCAGAGAGGATCGTGTCTCCGATTCTCGGAATCACAAAAACATTGATGCTATTTGCAATACAGTATTTCAAAATGATGTTTCGATCATGGCTGTGGATTCCGCTTAAAAATACCACCTTGATTCCATTCAGCATTGAAAGATCGTTTAGACACTCTTCCGCACTGGCAGTTAAAGCCACTTTGTATTTGTTATCCATGCCGTACTGGCTGATCAGCTTTTCCATTCCGTGACGGACATCGTAGATAACGGCTGTCTCCTGCGGTGGGAATGTTGAAAAATACCATTTATTCGCTCCGAATGCCCATACCACTGCCAACAGAATCTGTCCGACAAGTGCCGCCACTCCCGGAAAAATATTCGGCAGATGCTTTGTGAGCAGCCAGATTACAACATACATAAGAAGATCGCTGGCTCCTGCAGCAAGAAACTGGGCGTAGATTACTTCCGATACCCGCTGCATGCTCATTCGGAATGCATCATAAATTCTGCCAAATGTGATATATGCCACAAAAAACAAGGCAACCACGAGGATATTTCCTTTGGAATAAAACGGCGAGTATACACGCTCCGCATAGTAGAGATACCAGCACAGTGCAAACGGTATCGTAATTAATGCTGAATCCAGAACCTTTACGATTCGTAACAGCAGGTCATGCTTGAATTTTGTCATTTCGTTCATCCTTCATCTTTTGGCTAATAGAATCGTGCCTGTCAGCAGTTAAAATCCAAGCACATAAAAATACAGCGTTCTGTTTTCCAAGCCTGCGAACGCCTTAAGTCAAAGCTGTAACTGCGTATAATGATCCTTATCGGAAGTTCACTCCCATAAGAATGCCATGCGCAATCTTCGACTGCGCATGACAAATTCAGCTTGATTTATTATAACATCTCTCTTCTCTTTTTACAATCCTTAACTCCAATTGACCTGATATTGCCAGTATTTCCAGCTTGGATTTCTCTTTTAAGATGTCTGATTCTTACTTATCTCTTTTCATACGTCTCCGGCGTATAATGGATCACTCTCGTACCGCTGTTCTCGAACTCAAAGGGAACATATAAGAGTTCTTCCATCGCCTTATGGACTGTTTCCTGCTTATCCGGCTCTACGTAGAAGAGAAGGAATCCACCGCCGCCTGCGCCGAGAAGCTTACCGCCAAGCGCGCCTGCTGCCATTCCTTTGGCGTAAAGTCCATCAATGGAATCTGTGGAGATCCGGTTGGAGATTCCACGTTTCAGCTTCCATGTATAATCGAGAAGTCTTCCAAATTCATTGAGATCTGTCTTGGATGTGAGAACCTTCTCCGCGTCATCCACCAGAGACAGCATCTCAAGAAGCTGCTTCTGTTTATCTACCAGTGCTTTTTCCGTTGTCTGCTGGATATCGGAAGAAAATCTGGAAAATCCGGTGAAGAACAGCATCAGATTCTGGTTTAACTGTGCCTTTCTCTCCGGAGAGATAATGACCGGATTTACCTCGTATCCGTCAGCACTAAAGTTGATCCTGTTTAATCCGCCAAACGCCGCCGCAATCTGATCCTGAACGCCGCCACTCTCGTTGCAGAGAACTCGCTCCAGATAGATCGCATCATCCGCAAGCTTTCTCTTATCCGCGTATTTTCCTTTTAACGCATAGAAAGCATTTAACATTCCAACCGCAAAAGAGCTGCTCGTTCCAAGTCCGGATCTTGCTGGAAGGTCTGCCTCATAAGTAAGACGGATTTCCTGCATATCGAGATATTTCATCGCCTCCCGGATTGCCGGATGATTGATATCGTTGACATCCGTCACGCGCTCGATCTTAGAATAGGAAAGCTCTGTGGAATAATCGAAAAAGCGCGGTAAATGGCGCACATTTACATAGCAGTATTTATCAAAGGTTGTTGAGATTACGGCTCCGCCGTGTTCCTTATAAAAGTCCGGGAAGTCTGTTCCGCCTCCGAAGAAGGACATTCTAAAGGGGGTCTGTGTAATGATCATAATTGTTCTCCTAATATGTTAATCTACCTGTAAAATCTTCTCTACCGCGTCCAAAAGGTCCCTGCAGACAAGATCCGGCTTCACGTCATATTTCTTATCGTTTCCAGCCTCACCGGTCTGTACCAACGCCGTGCGCATTCCTGCGTTGATCCCGGTCTGGATATCCATCGTCGTATCACCGATCATCCAGGATCCCGCAAGATCGATATTGTACCGCTCTGCTGCCTTTTGGATCATACCTGTTTTCGGTTTTCTGCACTCACACGGGGTCTTGTAAGCCGGATTCTCCTCCGGGTATCCCTTATCCGGGTGATGTGGACAGTAAAATACATCATCCAGGAACACTCCCTCTTTTCCAAGAAGCGTTTCCATCTTTTTATGAATATTTTCTACATCTTCGATCTCGCAGAGTCCACGCGCAACCACCGGCTGGTTTGTGATAACGATTCCAAGTCTTCCCGACTGATTGATCTTCCGGATCGCGTCGACTGCACAATCCTCCAGCGTAAAGTCCTCTCCCTTGTATACAAGGCCTTTATACTGGTTGATCGTGCCGTCCCGATCCATAAAGATACAACGCTGCTTATTTTTAAGACATTTTCCCGCGATCACACCGCGCTCAATATCCGCCAGCGTCTGGTTTACGCGGTCCACAGTGCCGACATCCTTTACGTACTCCGGAGAGCAATATCCATAGATCGGCTCCCCCGTCTCCAACATGCCCTTAATCACATCGTTCTCAAGGTTCCGCTTCACCGGCTCCGGCACATAGTCACAGATCTTCTTTTCAAATACAAAAATTCCTGCGTTTACACAGTTCTCATACCAGTAATTCCGCACATTATGCTTGGAATCAAACGCCGTGATCTTATCATCATGGTCCAACACGAGAAGGTCTGAATCAAACGGATGTCCATTCGGATGTACAAACAGTGTCGCGACTGCGCCCTTTTCTTCATGAAAATGGATCATCCGCTGAAAATCAATATCAAAGAACAGATCTCCGGACATCATGACAAACCGATCCCCGTGGATCATATCCTTTAAATAATAGAAAGATCCCGCTGTTCCAAGCGGCTCTGTCTCCTCAAAATACCGGATCGCAACACCGAATTTTTCTCCATCACCAAAGTATTCCCTGATCTTATCGCCAAGATGTCCGATTACCATGATAATATCTGTAATTCCGTTCTCCTTCAGCCGCTCCACCTGCCATAAAAGCAGTGGCTTTCCGGCAACCGGGACCATCGGCTTCGGAATCTCATCCTTTGTAAGTGCTACCAGTCTTGTTCCCTTTCCACCGGCCATGATGACTGCCTGCATCATAATATTCCCTCCCTGACGCAAGCGTCTCTGCGCTCACGCGATCAAATTTATTTTTCAGTTTTTGTCTCTTCTGCCGGAATCTTCTTTCTTCCTACCCCCATCGCTAAGAGCTGTATAATAATCGGCATGGCAATCGGGAGATTGATATTAACAACCGCCTGAATCATATATGCAAGAACAGCAATCATAATCGCCACAACTTCCGGCTGCTCTTTCATTTTTCTTGTCATCGATGCGACTGAGGCCAGCATAAACGCAATATAAGAACCTGTTCCAAAGAGTCCGATCGTAATTAGATAGTGAAGGTACTCATTGTGAGCACTATCATAAATTATGATGGTTCCGCCGCTCTGTGCCGGTGGAAAATAATACTGCATGATCAAGGCAAAGGTATCTGCACCGTATCCAAAGAGCTTCTGGACAGGAGTCAGCTTATCTGTAAAGATCTCCATCGCGCGTTTCCAGATATATCCTCGATGCGTACCCCATGCATCGTTGAATACTACATAATTACTGATCGCGCTGTATTTATCCGCATGTCCTGCTACATTTGCATCATATAATACAAATGCTGCTGCTGCACATACAACAGCAATTACCGCTATCCAGATATAGATCAGGATTTTATTTGTTTCTTCTGTATAAGTTCTGCTTACCTTGCTCTTTTTATCAAGGAATACCAGGACTCCGCTGATGATCCAAAGTGCCGCAATAAGTACCGGAAGGAATTTATGGCCCGCGATCAGATCAAACGCACTGCTGATTCCAAGTACGCTTGAAGCATAAGCGTTGTTGATCCACTCAATACACCAGATAACAGTAAAGAAGGAAGCCAGCGAAATCATGTATTTACGAATGCCTGTTTTCGTTTTAAAGAGCCACAATGGGG
>ULWV01036899.1_pt1 | contig 20703 bp, 13 predicted proteins | sample 1960651 | NCBI WGS metagenome assembly ULWV01 (sample SAMEA4835820, study PRJEB28245) | human gut metagenome | biome: gut microbiome; material: fecal sample | place: Denmark | collected 2008
CAAGCTCTCACTTTCCAGCCGTCTTTGTGCGACAGCGAAAACTATACTATCACACTGAGATATCAATGTCAAGCATTATTTTCATTTTTATTTTGACAAATGTAACAGCAACTCCGACTGCTTCACCTTCGGAAACGGCAAAACCAACTACTTCACCTACAGCCGTTCCGATTTCAACACCAAACAACAGCTATTATACCGATGATGATTCATTGTCAGATTATGTAACTCCTACCCGTACTGTCTATGACACCTTCCACTACTTACACTGCGGGTATTGTTTGCAAAAAAGTTCCATTAACCATCAACGGAACAGGAACATTAAACATTATCTCTACAAACGGTGGGGCACTAAATGGCATTATCTATTTATATAGGCAAAAAATACATTAAAAATTGCATATAGTTGCTAAAATTAACATTAAAAATCAGACATGATTATCAGGCATAATTGAAATACTTTCTCGTAAAAGTTATAATTATCTAAGGATATCCGGCTTTGTTAATATTGCATTTTATGCTATATACTCGTAAATCACACGGTATTTTTACATTATATAGTAAAAGTTATGTATGACAACAAAATACGAATATCTAATTTAAAAAAGAGAGTGAGGATCTTATATGAGAAAAAAATTTTTTAAAAAATGCCTGGCTTCAACTATGGCATTAGCACTGGTTATAACCGGCACAAACTCAATACCGGCTTTAGCTGCAAAGAAAGCGAGTGTAAGTTTAAAGAAAACATCCGTATCAGTCACAGTTGGAAAAAATGTAAAATTAAGTGTTGTGAAAAAAAATGTAAAAAAAGTCAAAACCACTACTTGGACTTCCAAGAAAAAAAGTATTGCTTCTGTAACTAAAAAGGGAGTGGTAACCGGAAAAAAAGCAGGTTCAACAACTGTCACCTGTAAGATAAGCTATCTTCCTGTTTCATCAAAGAAGTACATAACAAAGACATTAACTTGTAAGGTTAAGGTTATCAAAAAATCTGCTGCAACACCTACAGCATCTCCTGTCAATTACAAAGGAGACGACACTTCTAATATAGGTGAAGCAAGAGAAGTTTCAATTGCAGGTGGTATTTCCGACAAAATGACAGTAAAAGATAACGGCAAAATGCGTACAAATCTTTCATCTCAGGAGCTTATCAAAAAAGAGATGGGTATCGGTATAAATCTCGGAAATACAATGGAAGCAACAAAAGCTGCCAACGAAAAAGACAATTTCAGTAATGCTACTGATTATGAAACAGCATGGGGTGCACCCGTTACCACACAGAAATATATTGATGCTATACATTCGTATGGTTTTAACACCATTCGTGTCCCTGTTGCATGGACCAGCATGGTTAAAGAAAACGATACAACCTATACAATTAACGAAAAAATGCTTGGTCGTGTAGAAGAAATTGTAAACTATGCACTTAACGATGGTATGTATGTTATTATCAATGACCACTTTGATTATGGATGGTGGGGTAAATTCGGTGCCTGCACTGAAGATGCAAACGGCAATAAAATTGCTGATGAGACCACCCGTGCCGAAGCTTTGAAGAGATATGAAAGATACTGGGAGCAGATTTCAGAACGCTTCAAAGGCTATTCAGATCATCTTATTTTTGAATCTGCGAACGAAGAATTCGGCAACCATATCAACGATTATAACTTAGGTTTCAACACAGCAGTAAATGGTGTTACCGGAAACTTAACTGTCGCTGAATGTTATACTCTGACTAATAAATTAAATCAGGATTTTGTTGATATTGTCCGCAAATCAGGCGGAAACAATGAAAACAGACATTTGCTTTTGGCCGGATACAATACTGATATTAAAAACACTTTAGACGACAGCTACAAGATGCCTAAAGACACTGATGCCAATGGTACAAGCAAACTTAGTGTATCGGTTCACTACTATGATCCATGGGACTTCTGTGGTGACGATGCACACGGCACCTACACTGAACAGGATAAGAAGCATACAGAAGAAAAATTTGATTCATTAAAGAAATTTACAGATGCAGGATATGGAGTCATTATTGGTGAATGTGGTGTATGTAATCCAAAGCAGGTCGGTGTTACAACCTGCCTTAACGATGTTATAACACTTGCAAAAGAGCGTGGTCTTTTACCGGTACTCTGGGAAACACCAGGCTGCTATTTTGACCGTGAAAAATGCATTATGCTTTATAAAGATATTGCAGAATTTTTCAATAACCTTACAGGCTCTAATGGAAACACAAAAGACATAACAGCACGTTCAGATGATCCTGTTGTAGAAATTACACCAGTTGATGTTCCTGCCGATGCAACTCCAGTTTGGTCATGGACAGGAAAATGGAAAAAGAACGATGGTAGCAATATCGGATTAGACGGAAACAAAGTGACAAGCACCGATGAATCAAAATTCATCCAAAAAGAATCATGTACAGATGATTCTAAGATTCAGTTTAACAGCTGGGGTTATCAGACATTCTTACAGCTTGACTGGAATCAGTTTAAAAAACCTTGCATAAAAGTCACATTTGAGGACAGTTCGGAAGATGCCACTGGAGAGCTTATGTTATCAACAACAGATAAGGCAGATGGTTCTTCAACAGACAGACAGAACTATCCAAACAGTTCATGGGCTGGAAAAGGTTTTATCCTTCCTGAATCTATGATTACATCATTGAAAGGAAGCAACCCTGTACTTAATCTTACATTTGGAAATGCTCCTACTGTTACATCTATTGCAGTTTATGAAATGGGACAGTAATACAACTAAATTATTGAATTTGTATTATCACGATTGCAACAATGCAGTTTTGGAGTCCCTGTAACTCCATACAAAAAGCAGGGCTGTCTTTTCTAAGATGGTCCTGCTTTTTATTAATTATTCTTTTGTGATATTGAGGCAAATGCCTTAAATTACATCATTTGTCCATTTTAAAATCACATTTTCAGCTTTTCTGCGAAATCGTCTCACGGCATCCTGCTCACTTAATTTTATTCCCTCTAATGGTTCAGTGTCTCCCTCAAAAGCATCTATTATTTTGGCAACCGTAGAATATTTTTTCTTTGCTTTCTCTTTATCTCCGGCATCTTCATAAAACTTAGCCATTATCATCTGCATTTCTATAAGAGTATAACCTGATACCTGCTGTTGCAATGACGCATTTTCAAGACTTTCCTGTCCTTCGAGCAGCCTTGCCTTTAATTCCGTAGCCGAAAAATATAATTCCGGTATTTTTTGTATAACTTTCCTGCACGCACTCAAATCACCAAGTTTATGATAAGTCTCTGCCATAATCCTAAATGAATCCAGCTTTACTTCAAGTTCAACATTAGGTGTCTCCGTTAAAACTTCCGCAATCTCTATTATTTCTTCTTCTCTATCTTCCTGAATCATCATTGGATATAACAGATTATTTAATATCAACACATTTCCCGGAAACTTTTTCAAGCCCTCTCTAAGGATTTTTTCAGCCTTTTGGGGATTGTCATCTCTGATTTCATAAGCCTTATGGCAGACTGTGATAACTTTTTCTTCTAATTTCATTCTGTCATAATCAAACAATTCATCAATCGAAATTTCAAAAAAGAATGCGATTGCCGGAAACATTGTAACATCAGGCATGGCAAGTCCATTCTCCCACTTACTGACCGCCTGAAATGACACTCCAAGATACTGTGCAAGTGTGTCCTGTGAAATCCCCTTTTCTTTTCTAAGTTTTCTTATTTTCTCTCCTATATTTACAACTGTCATATATACTTTCCTTTCATCATAAATGCAACTGTGCCATTTCGAAACCATCACTGCAATTAACTTTTGCACATATAGTAAGTTTCACAATTACCTATTGTATATGTAACCCTGCAGAGTTTATGTTAAAAGTATATATTTATATAGCCCAAAATACCATAACGCAAAAATAGAAAATCATTCAACCTTTGGTTGATGCAAAATTTATATAATAATTAATTTTTTATGCAACTTCAACAGAGTTGTCCTGTATCTGTTTAATCACCATCATTATCTGCTTTGCGGTTGCCATATCATTTTTAAACAGCGAAGTTATACTGCCTGCACTTCTGAAAGGTTCTTCCGTAAGCACCTTATTATCCTCAATATTTCCATTTTTCACAATATAATCAATTATAAGTCTTACAAAACGGTACTGATTTACATTGAGTCTTTCCTCGTTTAAAAACTCATTAAATGCCTTATTTACGGCTTCACGGTCAAGACCCACGATACGCCTTACCATTTTGCCTACCGGTGTATCTCCGTACTCATTTTCATAATCGGCTTTACTTCCAAGCTCCGTCCACAATATATGTTCAAGTGTATCTAAATCCGTACGGGTTAATTTCTCATTATTGCGGAGTTTGTGTACGGCAAGCGTGTCCTGATGCTGCTTAAGATAAAACTCAACCTGTTTTTTATAATTTTTCAGATTATTTGCTGCACTTATCGACTGTCCCTCTACCGGTTCGCTGATTTTATCAGTAAAATTCGTATAATAAATATTTCTTTTTATCTTATCTATATATTGAAGAAGATTGCGAATCGATGTCCTGACATAATCGATTTCAATTATCGTGGCATTTTCCCAAAATTCCTCTTTCTGTACTTTTTCAATAACATCTCTCTGTTCCTGAACTGCAAGAATATTATATTTCTTCGACAATAAAACTGCCGTTTTTACAACCGTATCTATTGGCTTGGAAATATTTTTCCTCTGCAATATGCCGAGATTTATAGTGTGCATAAGATAATCAAATCTTCTGACTAACTCATCGCTCTTTTCAGGCATAACCAACGGTGCTACATGATTTTTTAACTCTGACACGCTATTAGCTTCTAATGACTGCCAATTACTAAGATTTCGATACTTTTCAACATACCGTAAATGCCTTTTAACACGAAAACTGTCATCATTCATATCCATCACTATCTGGTGCATCCTTGCAACAAGATCATTTCTGTACTTTGAATACTTTTCATTTTCCGGTTTTTCCAATTCTCTTGTAATCTGCACTTTCACATTAAATATTTTTTCGGCAAGCGACTCCTGTATTCCTGACTCCGTACCGTTCTTATTTGCACGAAAATATTCAAAATTTCTGCACCAGTCAAAAATCAAAAACTTTTCTTTATCAAGTCCCTCGCCAAACAAATCCTTGCAAAGTCTTGTTCCACGACCTACCATCTGCCAGAATTTAGCATAACTTTTAACCTTTTTAAAGAAAACAAGATTTGTAATCTCAGGAATATCAATACCCGTGTCAAGCATATCCACTGAAACTGCTATCTGCGGCATTTTATTTTTATCACTGAAATCGTCAATAAGCGAATCAACATACTTGATGCTATAGTCAATTTCCTTGATAAAATCCCCACCGTATTCGGGAAATCTCGCCAAAAATCTGTCAACAATAGCTTTCGCATGGCGATTATTCTTAGCAAAAATAATCGTTTTGCCGAGCTTGTCTCCTCCCTCAACTTTAATTCCTTTGTCAAGCAAAACCGATAAAACGTTGTCTATAGTATCTGTATTATACACCCATGTGTTAAGTTCTGAACTCAAAACCGTATCTTCAATCACCGGGTCATCGTCAAAAGTATCTTCAAATTCTTCTTTTTCTTCCTCAGACAAATCCTTATAGCAAATACCATTGTCAATAAATTTAGAATTAGTTTCAATCGTGGAATAATTTACAAGATAGCCCTCTTCAACTGCTGTTTCAAGTTCATATGCAAAAGTAGGGTTGCCGCGCTCAAGGTCAAAAATCGCATATGTATCCTTATCAACATCTGTTTTTGGAGTCGCTGTCATGCCAATCAGCATAGCATCAAAATAAAAGAAAATATCCTGATATTTTTTATATATACTTCGATGGCTTTCATCAATGATTATCAGGTCAAAATGTCCTGGTGTAAACAATTTTTCTCCGAACTTATTTTTCTTTTCATCTATCATATTCATCATTGTCGCATATGTAGAAAAAATCATTTTAGAATTTTCCGGGTCGTCTTTATAATCCAGCAGATTGCAACAGGTCAAATCAGGCAGTAAATTTGAAAAATTCTTCTTCGCCTGTCGCACAAGTGCCGTTCTGTCTGCAAGGAAAAGAATGTTTTTAATATAATTATGTTTTCTAAGCACATCAACAATGCTGATACTGACTCTTGTTTTTCCCGAACCTGTAGCCTGTACTATCAGCATTTTTCTATGTCTTTTTTCAATAGCATCACAAACAGCCAGAACTGCTTCTTTCTGATATGGTCTGTCAGTAATCTTATCATTGATTTCCACATTAACCAAAGGTGTTCTTAATTTTCTTCTGTCAACCTCTAACTGTAATTCATCCTGAGTGAAAAATCCCGAAACTTCTCTCTCAGCATAATTCATATAATCATTTTTGTAGTAAAATTCAAAACCGTTTGTAGTAAAAATCAACGGTCTTTGGTTATATTTATTTTGCAAACAATCCGCATACAACTTAGCCTGATGACTGCCAACTTTAGGATCAACAGTTGATTTCTTGGCTTCTACCACAGCCAGTGGCAAATTATCTTTTCCCCAAAGCACATAGTCTACATAACCTATTCCGCTTGCATTTGGCATACCTGTAACTTCTTCTTCCTCAGTCACATTCTTTCCGATAATCCATCCTGCTTCTTTTAATTCTAAATCTATGTAATACTTGCGTGTCTTAGCTTCGCTTATCTCATCAACCTGATAAGTCCTGTTCTTTATATTTTCCTCACGCAGCTTTGCCATCTCAATACGGAGATTTTCATTTTCTTTTAAAATTTCATCAAGCTTTTTATCCTTGCCCGACAAAGACTCATATAATTCTTTTAATTTTGAAGCCTTTACCGACTCCTCTTTGCCTGTTGGAACAATATTTTCTTTAAATGTCCTATTGTGATATTCTTTAGAATAACTGTAATCAATCCAGTCGCAAAAACAAAAAAGATTCCTGAGTGACAACAATGCATCATCACGCTTAATGCTGTTGTTGGTATGAACGGCAATATTGCCTAACTTTATTACATACTTTAACTTTCCAAACAATCCCGGCTCAATAATATCCCTGAAAGTCTGCTCATGAATCAAACTTGAGACATTATCTCTATATGGCAGTTTCAAATCATAATCATACGAATAAACAAATCTGACAGCAAGCTCAAGTGCTCTCCTTGACAATATCGCACAGGTAGCAGGTGATATAGCTATAGCTTTCTCCGCCTCAACCGCCTGCTCAGCAAACTCCCCAAACAATTCTTTTTCCAATAAATAATCAAAATTTGTTGCCATATTCGCCCTCCCCTGACAGCTTTAGTACATTATTGTAAGCGAACTAATATAAATGAAACTTTATTTATATGATTTTATACCACTGCTGAGTTTTTCTGTTTTATTATCTCCTTGATTTCGTGAATACTTTTTTGAGTTGCAAGTGATATTTGCTCTAATGTAAATTTGTTATTATACATATTCATAATAATCTTTTCACTGCTTTTCTTTTCTCCGATTAGTTTACCTCTGGCTTCTCCTATCGACTCAGCTCTTTCCTCTATTCCTAAACTCAGATTACACATAACACTCACATCCTCTGTAAAGCATACTGAAAATTTTTGTCTTGATATTATTATAAACAAGGTGGTTTTGGAAATCAACTGCATTTCGATATTGTTTTAGTAGTCTGATAGATTAATTATTGTTGTCACACTATATATAAACAATAATGGCGGAAAACCGTCTTTTCTGTTTTTATAGTAATAATTAACTTTTGATTTGTCGATGGCTCGGACAAAATCGGAGAATTGGTTTTGAAGTTCGATTGGTGGCATTATCATCCTAAACATTTTAATATCTCCAACATTAATATGAGGTGATGCAGAACCTGCCACTCCCTTTAATGCATTATTTAAAAACGAGTCACAATTCATTGCTACGCACAAAAACTCAGATATACACTTATTTGTATCTGGTGAAAGTAACATTAATCTCTGCCCCAATGCAACATTACATTTTCTGTCAATAATCGCTGCAATTCCAAGTATTGCGCCCTCACGTGTATATACTACATCGCCAACTTCTGGTTTCTTTCGTTGTATTCTTTTTACGAATTCTTCTTCAGAAATATACTCAACTTCATCCCACATAATTTTATTCTTTTTTATAATTGAAGTTCTTATACACATATATCCTGTATATTCAGTTGTATATGCTGGTGTTGAATGAGGACAATCTACTATTGATTTACATGAGTCTTCTAGTGGCAGTGTTCGCCACCCTTTATCATTTTTAACTGGGTCTCCAAACATCTCGACAAATCGGGCTTTAACCAATTTGTCCAATAATTCTAATTGTTGTTTTCGTGCAACAATTATATTAGCAATTTTATCTAAATTTGTACCTATTTCAATTTGCTTTTTTAGTGATGGATACGGTATCAATGTCTCCTCAAAATCCTTTTTTACAATGTGTTTCATCGTGGCTCCATGTGTTTTCATAGCCATCTCTGCTAATTTTTGCCGTACTGCATATACAAAATAACTTTTATCTATATTAACTTTGTCAAATTGCACTTTAAATATATGCTGATTGAGCAATGCTCTACCCCTATTCCAAACATACACTCCCAAACTAGCAGACCATGATATTAACACATCCCCATCATTTATTTCTATTCTTTTAGGATAATCGCCATTATAAAAGCCTAAATCATACGCATTCCCTGTAAGGTCTTGAATACGAATAATCGGCAATCCAACTTCTTCCCTATCTTCTGGTTTAAAAGCATATCCATTAATATATGTCGCAACATCCCCCAGCTTAATCATATTTCTTTTCATCCTCATCCTCCTCACAAATCCGAATTTAGAAGTTACTTTTTGACTTCCTTTGTGATTTCAGTTGTCTCTAACTGCACTTGATAAGTGTTTTCTTCTCCGCTCAAATTGGTTGTTTTCAATTCAAACCACAAATTATCAGTCAACTTATCAGCGTCACTATCTCTGAGAATGTCACCAGAAATTTTTCCAATATTTCCAGAAACATCTATTGTCCCATCTGTCTGATTATCAACACCATTAGAAAGCAAAGTTTCTTTTTCACTTCCATTGATATAAACGGTAGTTGAGTATGTGGTAATATCAGAAAAATCGTCTGACATCACTTTCAAATCGCCACCATAGCAAATTTCTTCTTTGCCATCTAAAATAATTACACCATTCGACACAGAAATATATTCATTTTCTCCGCTAAATGAATATACCTTTAAGGACTGTTCTTCATTGCTTTCGGAGGAAGTGTTGCACCCTGCAAGCAGAACCGTACAAGCAAGCAACGATAGCATAACTGCCATTATATTTTTCATAATATCACCGTCCCATCAAATTCTAATTTTTCGGATTTTTTCAATTCAGTGTAATCAACATTTTTCATAGAACCATATGAAAATGTACTCTTATCTTCTCCTTCAGGTATTTCATAAGAAGACAGTACAATTCCATCTTCCCTCTCTGTAATAAGGAAAAGATGCGGGGAAGCATGACGTTTCCCATTTGTCTCATAGTAGCTTTCCTCAACAATAAATTTACCATTAAAATCTTTAGGAAGGTTCAAAATTTTTCCATTACAGATTGTATTAATGTGTTCTGCATAGGGATATATTTTACCTTCTTTCTGCATCTTATCAAATTGCTCTTTGTTATTAAAGTGTCCGGTCATCATGTCAATAAAATTATCGAGTTTCCTCATGTTTTTTACCTCCAGGTTTCGATTATTAAGTTTATTTTTTCATTCAACAATAAATCTCTAAGAAACAATTCAAGATACTCAGTAGTTTCGTGAATACCTTTTTGAACAGTTGCACCATCAAGTACCCACTCTTTTTTGTAATATTGTAATCTCTTATCTGTCCTGCATATTTGTATATTCCCTAAATGGGTCTTTGTCCATATTCGTCCCTCTCTATCACAACTCTAACAACTTCTTCAATTCTGACATTTCTTTCTGAATTTCACTCTCTATCTTTTCAATTTTCCCAAAAATCACATCCGTCGGCTCATATTCAACCGGTTCATACACTATTTCTTTATACTTATTGATGGAGAGGTCATATCCATTAGCTTTTATTTCGTCAAAATCGACCATAAAACTTTGCTCAGTTCTCTCCCTCTCTATTTCCCCTTCAAGATTTTTAAATCTGTCAATTATATCCGGAATGTCATTTTCGCTCACTTCCTGTCTCTTATCGTCAAGACTGTAACCGTCGGCTTTCATATCGTAAAACCAGACTTTGTCTGTTCCGCCCGAACCGGTCTTTGTAAATATCAATATCGCAGTTGACACTCCTGCATATGGCTTAAACACACCGCTTGGCATAGAGATAACTGCATCCAGTTTATTATTTTCTATAATTTCTTTTCTTATCTGTTTATGTGCTTTACTGCTGCCAAACAACACTCCATCCGGCACGATAATGGCTGCCCGTCCGCCCTTTTTTAGTATTCTCAAAAACAATGCCAAAAATAATAACTCTGTTTTCTTTGTTTTTGTTACCTTTAACAAATCTGCCGAAACAGCTTCATAATCCAAACTTCCCTTAAACGGTGGATTTGCCAGTACAAGTGAATACTTTTCAACATCCTTATTTTGCTCGGATAAACTATCCCTATAAGAAATATTAGGATTGTCCACTCCGTGAAGAAGCATATTCATCGCTCCGATGCGGAGCATTGTTCTATCCATGTCATTTCCATAAAACATATGATTAGCAAAATGTTCCTTAAATGCTTCATCATAAAATGACTCTTCATGATACTTTCGCAGATACTCCTGTGCTTCTATCAAAAATCCAGCCGAGCCCATTGCCGGGTCGATTATCACATCATCCGGATTTGGCTGTACTAATTCCACCATCATCTTAATTATATGACGCGGAGTTCTAAACTGTCCGTTAGTTCCTGCCGTTGCAACTTTTGACAAAAGATACTCATATAAATCTCCCTTTGAGTCAGTGTCGGTATCTTTTTCGTCACCAATTCCGAGATTGTCAATTCCATCAACGATTTTTGAAAGCATCGCCGCCGTCGGTATCTTGAATATTGCATCACCCATATATTTAGAATATGCCGACTCGCCATCCTGATGCAGATTTTTAATAAACGGAAATACACCATTCAACACAAGGTCATACATTTCATCGGCAGAGCCTAAATTTTTAAACTTGCTCCACCTGTATTTCTGGCAATCCCCCGGAAACATGGACTCATATTCAAATCCCAGAAAATTTGCCTCATTTTCCTTAGTTGTCTCTACATCATCCAACTGCTTTATAAACAACAGATATGTAAATTGCTCAATAACATCAAGCGGATTTGTAATACCACCCGTCCAAAATATCTCCCATATTTTATCTATTTTATTCTTAAGTTCGCCTGTTATCATTTTCATCCTCCACAGTTTATTCATTGATTATACAACCTCAATTTTATGCCAAGCTGACAGATTATGTTTATTATATCTTCTTTACTTTTATTACTATAGCTTGACAAAGTATTATATTTCACATTATATTCTAACAGGCATTTTGTTTCAATGAGAAAATTTATATCAACCGGATATTTGCAATCAGTTCTGCTGCTTCTTTGACAATGTTAAAATATTCAAAATTCTACTGTTTATACTTAATATACAAACAGTAACAGAGCATCTTTCCGTCTATTTCCATCTCTTTTATCTGATAGAATGTCTTTTTAAAAAAGGCGGTATCTGTATAATTTCCGTATCATCTCTTTTAGGTGCGATATTGTTACGGTTCGGATTATCCATGTGCTCTCCTAATGCCGTATGTCTTATTTCCTTTTCCGGCATACCTGTTGCAAAAAGTGATACAACAATTTTATCACTCTCTTCTTCTGACACTGTTCCCCATATAATGTTTACTTCTTCTCCTGCAAGTTCTCTTATATAATTCAGAGCATCGTCTAAATCTTTAAGGCAAATCTGTCCGCTTGTATTTATCAAAATATTTTCTGCTCCTGCAATATCTGTCTCCAGCAACGGACAGTTTACCGCCTGTTTTACTGCTTCTATAATTGACCCGTCATGTTCAACAGTTCCTATTCCAAAATGACCTGTTCCCTTATTTTCCAAGGTTGTTTTAACATCGTTATAATCAATATTAATATTTCCACAATTATAAACAATATTTGAAATTCCACAAATTGTATCTTTCAGTACAGAGTCCGCCAATTCAAACGCATCACATAATGAGAGTGACTTTTCCGAAATAGAAAGAAGTTTTTCATTTGGGATAACCAACAGCGTATCAACATTTTCCCTCAGTTTATTTATTCCTCCCTGTGCCGCCACCATTCGTGGCTTATTCTCAAATAGCAAGCTATAAATATAAAAATATATAAACACAGGGGGATTTATGAAAGCACAGGATATAATTGAAATGGCTAGGTCAATCAAGAAAAATTGGAAAATCAATGACCCATACGAAATAGCCACACGACTTGGTATTTCAGTAATTCATACAAATTCATGCGTAAAAGATTTTACTGCACATACTATTAAAATGCCAGGATACCCAACTACAATATCAATCAATAACAAATACAGTGAAAAAGCTAAAAAAATATTATGTGCACATGAACTGGGTCATGCGTTATTACATGAACAGTGCATAAATTATTTTGCCACGACAAGTTCTAATGTTATGACTAATATTGAATTTGAAGCAAATCTTTTTGCTGTTGCACTTCTGGCAGACAACGACATTAACATGAAACTATCTATTCCCCTTGAAAAAATGAATAATTATCTCTTAAAAACAATAATGGATTATAATATAAGCACGAATTAATCTTATGTGCAAATACTATAATCCAAAAAACTCCACAATTTTTACAACTTATCAATATTTCAAAAAAATAGTATCAAATACCTATTTTTATAATTGCTAAACACATCAATACTGTAATCAGTCAGTTTTCATACACTCCTCCCCAAAATACTTATCCCTGAAAATAAAAAGACCGCCAACACACTAATCTTAGTGCATTGACGGTCTATGTTGTTTAATCACTATATTTTGTAGAATATCTCTACGAAAATCTACTTTTTCAGCTATAATTATTTAGCTGCTTTCTCAGCGATAGCTGCCTGTGCTGCTGCAAGTCTTGCGATAGGCACACGGAATGGTGAGCATGACACATAGTCAAGACCAATCTTATGGCAGAACTCAACTGATGAAGGATCTCCACCGTGCTCACCACAGATACCGCAGTGAAGTGATGGACGAACTTTCTTTCCTTTTTCTACAGCCATTTCCATAAGCTGACCAACACCTGTCTGGTCAAGTTTTGCAAATGGATCGCTCTCGAAAATCTTAGCATCATAGTAAGCATCAAGGAACTTACCTGCATCATCACGAGAGAAACCGAATGTCATCTGTGTTAAGTCGTTTGTACCGAAGCAGAAGAACTCAGCCTCTTTAGCAATCTCATCAGCTGTAAGTGCAGCTCTTGGAATCTCGATCATTGTACCAACTTCGTACTTCATATCGATGCCTGCTGCTGCGATCTCAGCGTCTGCTGTCTCAACAACAACCTTCTTGACATACTTAAGCTCTTTAACCTCTCCAACAAGTGGAATCATGATTTCAGGCTCTACTGTCCAGTCTGGATGTTTCTTCTTTACATTGATTGCTGCACGGATAACTGCTGCTGTCTGCATCTTAGCAATTTCAGGATATGTTACTGCAAGACGGCATCCACGATGTCCCATCATAGGGTTGAACTCGTGAAGTGAATCAATGATAGCTTTGATTTCTTCTACGCTCTTATTCTTAGCCTTTGCTAACTTCTCGATGTCAGCTTCCTCTGTAGGAACGAACTCATGAAGTGGTGGGTCTAAGAAACGGATTGTTACAGGATTTCCTTCAAGTGCCTCATAGAGAGCCTCGAAGTCTCCCTGCTGGTAAGGAAGAATCTTAGCAAGTGCTTCTTCTCTTTCTTCTACTGTATCTGAGCAGATCATCTCACGGAATGCAGCAATTCTGTCTTCCTCAAAGAACATATGCTCTGTACGGCAAAGTCCGATACCTTCAGCCCCAAGCTCACGAGCTTTCTTAGCATCTGCAGGAGTATCAGCGTTTGTACGAACTTTAAGTGTTCTGTACTTGTCAGCCCAAGCCATAACACGACCGAACTCACCGGCGATTGTTGCATCTACAGTTGGGATAAGACCGTCATAGATGTTACCTGTTGTACCATCGATAGAAATCTCAGAACCCTCTGTATATGTCTTTCCTGCTAATTCAAATTTCTTGTTCTCTTCGTCCATAACGATGTCGCCACATCCTGATACACAGCAAGTACCCATACCACGAGCAACTACGGCTGCGTGAGATGTCATACCACCACGAACTGTGAGGATACCCTGTGCACTCTTCATACCTGTAATATCTTCTGGAGATGTCTCAAGACGAACAAGTACAACTTTCTCACCACGCTCAGCCCACTCTACAGCATCTTCTGCTGTGAATACGACTTTACCGCAAGCAGCTCCAGGAGAAGCACCAAGTCCTTTTCCGATTGGAGTAGCTTTCTTTAACTCAGCAGCATCGAACTGTGGGTGAAGAAGTGTATCAAGGTTACGAGGATCGATCATAGCAACTGCTTCTTCTTCTGTCTTATGTCCTTCATCAACAAGGTCACAAGCAATCTTTAATGCAGCAGGAGCTGTTCTCTTACCGTTACGGCACTGAAGCATATAAAGCTTCTTGTTTTCAACTGTGAACTCCATATCCTGCATATCGTGGTAGTGATTTTCAAGTGTATCACAAACCTTAACGAACTCAGCATATGCTTCTGGGAATTCCTGCTCCATCTGAGCGATTGGCATTGGTGTACGAACACCGGCAACTACGTCCTCGCCCTGTGCGTTGATAAGGAACTCACCCATAAGTTTGTTCTCACCTGTTGCAGGGTCACGAGTAAATGCAACACCTGTACCAGATTCATTGTTTAAGTTACCGAATACCATAGGCATTACGTTAACTGCAGTTCCCCATGAGTAAGGGATGTCGTTGTCACGACGATATACGTTTGCACGAGGGTTGTCCCATGAACGGAATACAGCCTCTACAGCAAGTTTCATCTGCTCTACAGGGTCAGAAGGGAAGTCTGTTCCTAACTGATTTTTGTACTCAGCCTTGAACTGCTCTGCAAGAGTCTTAAGATCCTGTGCTGTAAGATCTACATCATACTTAACACCTTTTTCTTCTTTCATCTTGTCGATGAGCTGCTCGAAGTATTTCTTACCAACTTCCATAACTACATCTGAGAACATCTGGATAAAACGTCTGTATGAGTCATATACGAAACGCTCAAATGTTGGGTCCGGGTTTCCTTTGATCATTGTAGCTACAACATCGTCATTCAAACCGAGGTTAAGGATAGTATCCATCATACCAGGCATTGAAGCACGAGCACCTGAACGAACTGAAACTAATAATGGGTTCTTAGAATCTCCGAATTTCTTTCCGTTGATTTCTTCCATCTTTTTAACGCCGTCCATGATCTGAGCCATGATCTCGTCGTTAATCTGACGACCATCTTCATAGTACTGTGTACAAGCTTCTGTAGTTACTGTAAATCCCTGTGGCACAGGAAGACCAATCTTAGTCATCTCTGCAAGGTTAGCACCCTTACCACCGAGTAAGTTACGCATGGTCATGTCGCCTTCGTCGAACATATATACCCATTTGTTTGCCATTGTAAAGTTACCTCCTAAATATGAATAAATAATTGTCTGCGATATAAATCGCATTGCAACCGCCATCATTTCAAAATGAAAATCCGGCCACAAAACTGACTTCATGTCAGATATATCTGTATCTCCTGCCAGGCAGGAAACGGCACACTCCTCAAATCAAGGACTGTACTCATGTCACTCGATAAACACGACATTTTCCGTTCCGCATGAAGCCGCTACCCATAGTATAACATATAAAACCAAAATGTAAAAATCTTTTTTTACAAAAAACTAAAAAATTTGTAACAGTTCCACCATAAAAAGATATTTGGCGGAATAGCCTTTCAAATATATGAAGTAAACATAAGCTGCGAATCAGCGTCTAACAGCTTCAGAGCATCTTAAAACTACAAACCCTTATATATCCTCTCATTTTAAGTTTTAACTCAAACTCCCCATCAGGAATCTTATTGCCATCGAGTTCTATATCATATTTCTTAAAGTCCGTTTTTCTTCCAAATGCTGCCCACGGCATCTTTTTGTCCGTCCTGAATGCCGCTGTACCTATTTCGCTGTGTATACCAGTGGTTTTTGTCTGTCCTTTTACAAAGCATCCGATTTTTTCATCATTTGCAAAAGCTTCGACCACACCATCATCCTCTATAGATGCCAGTATTTCGAGAGAATATTTCTCCGGATTAAACGGATAGGCTTTCTTAACACACACATTTCTATATGAAATTTCACCATCCGTTTTATTATCCAGTGTGCATACTGCATCAAATCCGTTTATTCCCTCATACAGATAAATATTCTCATATTTATCATAGTGGTTTGCTTTTATCGTCTGCCATGCATCTCTTGAACTTCTTGCCGTCCCTTTTATATTTACAGATTTTTTTAAATAAATATCACGACTTGACGAACCTGCCTGAATTTCATATTCTCCATCTTCAAGAATAAATCTTTCGTCTGCCACATCATAATATTTGAGGTCGCCTATTTTTATTTCAAGCCTGACTGTTCTTCTCTCTCCAGATGCAAGCTCTTTTACTCGCTCAAATGCCTTTAATTCTCTTATTGCCCTCTTAACTGCCGAGCCCTTCTTCGTCACATAAATCTGTACAACCTCATCCGTCACATATTTCCCTGTATTTTCGACTTCAACGGTCACTGCAATCTTTGTGTAATCTTTTATTTCTGCCGTCATGTCAAGGTATCTCACCTCGGAATATGTTTTTCCATATCCAAAAGGGTAAAGCACTTCATCGTCATAATAAGCATAAGTTCTAGGATGAGCTATTATATCGTAATCTTCTTTAGGCGGAAGTTTTGCAAGTTCCTTATACCATGTCGTACTGAGTCTTCCCGCCGGACTTACCTTGCCAAAAATATTGTCAGCTATAGCTGTTCCAAGTTCCATACATCCTGACGCCGATAATAATATTGATTTGATATGCTCTTTTGCCCATGATATATCAAATGCGACATTACTTATAAGCACTATAATGACATTTTGATTGGCTTCATATACCGCTTCAAGAAGCTCCTGCTGATATGCCGGAAAATCAATATCCTCTCTGTCTACATCCTCTTTACAGGTAATAATTGAATCTCCTCCGAGGAAAAGTATCGGATATTTTACTTTTTTTGCAAGTTTTACCGCTTTTTCAATACCATCCGATACAAGTTCAAAGTCAAAATTACTTATCTTTAAAGATTTATCAATTTCATTTCTATTTTCCTCGTTCGCACTCATTTTCTGAAACATACTTTCTTCAACTATTTCATCATTATTACCATAATCGCATTTTTCTGTTTTTTGTAATGCACTTTCCACGCATAGTTTTCCATTTTCATCTATATATAATGTCTCATCATTCCAGCTTGTCACTCCGCACGAAACCGAACTGTTAAAAATAATCTGTCTGTTCTCATTTTGTGAAACCTTTGTCTCCTCCGTTTCTTTTTTTGAAAGTTCTCCATCAGATTCTGATATTTTGAAAGCTTCTTTTACGAACCAGCCAAACACTCTCTCTTTACAGGCACATATATCTCCACTTTCACCGCCATTAATATCATCCCTCACCGACAAAAATTTTCCTTTTGAACAGCTTTTAAGGGTAAACTGCTTTTTATCCCACTGTTCAACTTCAAATATTTCAGCATTTTTTTCATCTACAATGACAAGTCTGTCCTCTTTGTCAAGTCCGAGATATTTTCCGTCTGCCTTTATCTTAAATCTGCACAATCCTTTTTCAAAAGAAGTGTCCGTATATTTTTTTATTCCATCAAGTCCCGTCACATAATATGGTGGAAGTCCGGAATACCAGTCAAGCTGCCACACATCTGCAAGAGGTCCGATTACACCTATATTTCCAATCGCATCTCTTTTATCAATAGGTAGCAGACCATCTTTATTTTCAAGAAGTACAACCGACTCCTGTCCCATCTTCAGTGCAGTTTCCTGATTTTTCTTTGTACCGACATCTTTAATCGTAATCTGCGAATATGGATTGTCACCGTAGGCATCAAAAAGTCCAAGCCTTATCATTGTACCAAAACGGTTTCTGACCGCCTTGTCTATATCTTTCATTTCAATCAGACCGAGGGCATATGCTTCTCTTACTGCATCCTCCATCTTTTCCCTGTTATCAGAAAAACTGTCAATACCTGCTTTAATTCCTGCTGCCACAGTCTGTGCATCCGTGCCAAAATACTCATGCTGGTTTACCGTCTGAAGCACATCACCACCGTCCGTCACCACATGATGAAGTCCCCACCTGTCTTTTGCATAATCCTTAATATCACGCATAACCATACATGGTACACCGTTTATCTCATTGTATGCCGTCATCATAGCTTCCGCACCATGCTCTTTTATAATTCTTCTGAAAGGCTCATGATAATATTCGTGTTTATTTCTTGGATCTATTGACGAGGAAGTAAATGTCCTGTCCTCCTCAACATTATTTGCATAAAAATGTTTTAAGGTCGCAGCACATCTCAGATAGAAATCGTCATCTCCCTGCATTCCCTCAACATATGCACCTGCAAGTCTCCCTGTCAGATAAGGGTCTTCTCCATATGCCTCCTCATTTCTTCCCCACCTCGGATCACGCTCCATATCAACCGTAGGTGCCCACACCGAAAGACTTCCGTTCTTTCCTGCAGCAAAAAGACCTCTTGTTTCAATTCCAACTACTTCGCCCGACTTTTTAAGCATATCCTCGTCCCACGACCGGCTCATTCCTATGGGATTAGGAAAAATTGTTGTAAAATCAGGCTCACGCAAATCCCCTCCCTGGTCGTGTCTCGCCTGCACTCCGTGTGCTCCCTCGCCGCCTATATTGAACGCCCTGATACCAAGTCTGTCAATATCAGGATTAGCATTGCTCATACAGCTTATCTTCTCATCTAAAGTAAGGCTGTTAATTAAAAAATCAAGTCTTTTTTCTATATTAAGTTCATTGTCCCACAAAGGATTTTTTATCTTTTTATTAGACATATCAATCTCCATTCTCTAAATATAATTCGTTAGTTTTGTCTATATTGGCAAACCGACATTTAATGTGCATCTATCACTTTCAGTTCTTAATGCAGTCATTTTACACTTTTATACCATAATTTTTTATAAAATATTACCCCAAATATTCCCCCAAAATACACCATTTATCGGTTTATGTGTTTTTCATAAAAAAACAATAGAGGAACCGGGTTATTTCCGATTCCTCTAAAAAATATGCCCTTGAGCCGCGTAGGTATTCAAGGTACTTTCAATTATAGTATATGCTAATTAATCTTTTTAATTAGCATATACATTATAAATAATTGTAGCAAATCTGTCAATATTAAATAACAAATAAAGTTTACTTTGAATTTATATTTTTTTCAATCTTTTCCAATTATTGGGCATTCCCATAATTCTTTGGATTTTTTTTACAGTTATAGTCGACAGATTTGAGGTCAATTCATCAAACAATCCCTCTATCTGTCTATGATATATTTGATATCGACTATCAGGCAATAACATTTTTAAAGCTACCATTACTGCAAAATAATCATTTTTTCTTAAATTTGTGCCAAAATATGAAAAATATCTATTATTACATAAATTAACATATGATAAATATGAATACAACCGTTCATCATGTGCACACCTATTTCTGATTGATGCCAGAAAAAACAAACAGCTTGCCAATTTATTCTCCCTCACTCCCCATTTTAATCTGCGAGCAACATCCTCTCTTTCCTGTTGTATCATATTAGAATAGAATTTACTTATATCTCCCATAGACAGTGCATTTACTAAAACCCATAATGGAAGATAACTTTTCTCCCTTACATAATGCGACACCGACAAATCTTTGTTACAATTAAGTGAAATCTTCTTATATAAGTTACTAAGTAAAATACATACTTGATTATACTTGTCAGCTCCGATTGTATCAAAATTTTCAATTTTAAGATAATTTTTATGACCATGTATCTTTGAAAAACAATAAGCAACCAATGCCTTAACCTGCTTTTCTATCTCAAGTATATACTCTAATGTTACTATTCTCAATTTACGGTCAAATTCATATAAAGCATATATTTCTTCTAAAGTTGTTCCTGCTATATACTTTTCACCGCTAACATTCTGTTGCAAAAACGGTTGCTTATATCCATTTATCAAATTATAATAATTTACACTTCTTATAACTTGTTTAGCCCACCGTTTATTTCTAATAATAACTCCACGACTTTTCAAAATCCCTATTTGTGTTCTGGTATCTCTAAAAATTTTCTCCACCATGTCAATCTCCTTCCCCAACTTATTCAAGTAACAAACAATTTATAATAACATTAACATAATTTTGTATCATTAACAACTATGTTAAACTATTGTCAATCTTCATCTCCTCATTTCTTCTATAAAAAAACTT
>ULWV01066743.1_pt1 | contig 20613 bp, 26 predicted proteins | sample 1960651 | NCBI WGS metagenome assembly ULWV01 (sample SAMEA4835820, study PRJEB28245) | human gut metagenome | biome: gut microbiome; material: fecal sample | place: Denmark | collected 2008
GACGACATTAGTCTAGCTAATTAATTTACAGTCTACTAGTGAAATAGATATACTTCCTACTGCATTGTCTGAGTATTACAAACACGATCATAAGGATGAGGTTATGAGAGCTTATAGGCCTATTATCAGGTCGTCCTTTCAAGGTTTGTGCAATTTAGATTGCAGCAAAGAATTTTCTAAGGGAATATGGAAAGTATTGGGAGAGATTTCAGAATGTAATCCTATGGTAATAGTATGGGATAAGGAGGAATCAATGGACTATTATAAAATTGCAAAGCAAACAATGGAATATTTTTTTGCTAATAACGAAGATAAGAAGATGGAAAGTAAATATGCTGTAATTATGGGGATGACTTGTTATATTTATAAAATATATCAAGAAATTGTGGAAAAACAGATGCAGAATGGTATTGGCGGAAGAATTATGTTTAGAACAATGTTGGAGACGTACATCAATTTAAAATATATGATGCATCAGGAAGGTGAAGTGTCAGATATTTATGAAAGGTTTAAAGCATATGGTAATGGTAAGTATAAGTTAGTAATGTCAAAATTACGAGAGGGAAAATATTCTGTTTCAGATGATTCACAGATCGATGAAAAATTAATGGAATTAATGGTGAATGAGGATATGGATGAAGCTTTTGTCAATATGAGTGTTGGTTATTTTGATAAAACAGGTGTTAGAACTAAATTCCAAAAGTGTGGAGAAGATGAATTATACGAAGTTTATTATGAATATACCACCAATTTTGCACATGGCATTTGGGGTGCAGTTAGAGAATCTTCTATGTTAATTTGTGATAATCCGGCACATACATATCATTGTGTTCCAGATTATCATATAGAACAGAATTTACGTAGCGTACTTAGTGATTGTGAAATGGTTATGAAGAAGACTTTTGCTGTCGTTGCAACTTATATAGAACTTCCAGAATTTTATTACATATAGCTGGATTTAAGAGGAATATTTATTTATGATTGAATTAAAATCTATAAAGCGAATAATGAATGAATATAAGATTTTGCTTGAAAAATATGAATATAAAATTGAAAATTTTACTATTGCAGACTACAAAAAGCTAATAGGTGATGTAAAAATGTTCTGGTACCGAAATCACAAAGGTATAGAATACTTTATCTCTCATATTACGGAAGATGATAGAGTGGCTTTTCTTGCAGGAGCGGTTCGGTTAGATATTGGGAATAATGGACATTACGAATATATTTTGGTGGGGAAGATTAGACTGGTCAATGAACCATTGTTAAAATGGCGATATTCTATAATGGTAAAGAAGATGAAATTAATTTTGAGTATACAAATGAATATGTGAAGGAATGTATTCAAGATGTATTGCTTTTGCTTAGAAAGTATACAGATGACTTTTATATTTTGCCGATAGAATATATTACATTTAATGACGGAGATGAATATCATTCAGTTTTATCAAAAGCTTCTGAAAACATGATTCTTTCAATGTTTTCGACAAAATATGACGGGGTTAAGGAATTTTATGAAAATAATAAGACATTCGAAGACATTGAAAATAATTTATTGCCACAGATAAAAGAGCAAATAATATTTGATGGTCTGGAAGATGTTAAGATGCCATTAAGAGACAGGTGTACTAACTATTTAAAATCTAATGGTCATATTATGCCTATTATGAATAATTTAAATGAAGCGCAATTGTTTTATTTACTTGTAGTGCAGTTTTGCATGCAGGCGATAGAAATTGTAATGATTATGGATGTGCATCATATGATTCCATTTATTAGAAATGATGTTGTTTTTCAATATTTTACTATATTAGCGCAGTCTAATATAGTAAATGAATTTACAGAACAGAAATATTTGAATACATATATTCCGTATGTTGTACAGAAGGCTTTTGACTTTTCAGATAGGGAATACAATTTTGTAAAAGAGCATATGGGAAATGGAAAAATGATAGATGTAATTTTGAATTCATTTGAAAAAGAGAAATTTCCGCTACCAAGTGAGATTGTGAAGTGCGTTGAGAGTTATCTAAAATGTTGTGAGCATATCTAAAAATGTGCTGAGATGAGAATAGTAGATAACAATGTGGCATATGAGTGATATGAAAACTAATGGTACTACCCATTAGTACCACAAAATTTTAAGTTGCAGAATTAGCGGTTGCAGATTATAATTTCTATAGGTGGACTTGTAAAATATTAGAAGAATATTTTCTGAATAGTAACCAAACCTGCAAGCCACCAGAACTACACACAATAATGACAATATAGCAATGGTACTGGATTGGTACTAAAAATGTGTGAAACGAAAAATAATGAGTGGAAAAGATGCATATTATCAATACAATGGAGTATAGATAACGGTATTGAAACAACCAGAATCAAACCAAACTTTGCGAGTTTGAATAGTAAACAGAAAGCCGGAAAGCCGTATAAACAGCGGACTTTCTGGCTTTTAATGTGAGACGTGATACCTTTTTGATACCTAAATAGCAGATTATCTATAAAACTTCTAAAAATTTGTTGGCTATTTCAATAAATTCTTTTTTACATTCATTAACATAGGAAATGTGTCCACCAATAACCCCATCTTTGGATGTTAGTTCAAAAATTGGTTTTTGAGCGGCTTGTGCTAATGGAATTAAGCTATTGTAGTTTTTAAACTCTGCAATCTTATAGTTGTCTTGGTATTGTACTAAGTCATATTTTGATAAAGTGGAGGTGGTTAATGGGGAAATGATATAATCTTCAATAGTTTTTGGTATTTGTCCGCTCCAATTTTCAAATGCTTTGGCTTCACGTTTTCTATATTTATTGAATTGTTGTAATATGTACCCTGTAAATTTTGGAGTACCAGTAACGCAGTCAAAACCTGATATAGAAGCTCGTTCTAACGATAATTGGAAGTTAGTGATCCAAGTTGCAAAGGTTCGCCCAATATTTTGAGTGCCACGTAAGGAGAACATATCAGGTATAACAGGTATAAAATAATTATCACATCCTAATAAAATTGCTCTGTTTAATGCTCCCATATTAGGACCAATATCAATGAAAACATAATCTATATTTTCTTTTTTGCAAAAATTCATAATTATTCTATAAATTGCGGAAGTGATTCTAAATCCCCTTTCCATTCCGGCTAGTAATTGAGTCCAAGCGTTAGTAAGTTCCATTTCAAAATCAGATAATAATAAGTCACCAACAAATATCCAGATATTCCTATTTTTTAACTTATAAGGTGCTACAAAACTTATGTCACCTGAACCAGAAACAATCGGTTCTACAGCCTTGTATATACTATTGCCATTAGTTCCCCATTCTTTGCTAATAATTGCATCATCACATAAATGGGTTGATAAGTTGCATTGTGGATCAGCATCAACAAACAATATTTTCTTACCGATTTGCTCTAAAGCAAATCCAATATGATAAGTAAAAGTTGTTTTTCCTACACCGCCTTTATTATTAAAAAATACAATATTTTTCATTGAGTTCCTCCTATGATATTATTTTCTCCACTTGTAACTATTATTTTTCTTATCATTTCCTTTTTCATCAACACTACAGCTCGTAGCAGGCCAGTTGTCATTGTCATAGTAACGCACCGATTTATCATCAGAAGTGTTGCATTTGCCTGGATTGCGGATATGTTGGAATAAGTGGATAGTGCTGCGGTCATCTTCATCAAGTCAAAGGAATGTAAGCATAATATCCTCAGCACAACCGGGAGTGACACCAATAAAATGAATATAATTGATGTTTAATATCTTTGCCATTTCCATTAAAGTGTTATTTTGGGGAATACGATAGCCGGATTCATACTGGGCAATACGAACATCAGCATTACGTTCCTCATATCCCAATTTCAAACCTAGTTCATGTTGCGTTAAGCCCCGGAACGTGCGGATTCTCTTTATCCGTTCTCCTAATACCATAGTCATGAGCCTTTTCTTTAATTACAGGTGGTACACCATAATATATTCTTCCACATTCTTCCTTACAATTTCAAAACCAATCTTCAAATATATCTTTGCTGCATAATTGGCTTTTTGAATAGAAAGAGAATTCCAGCTGTATTCATATGATTTAAGCAGAGTAGAAATTTCTTTCGTCATGGCTGTTCCAATGTCTAAGCCAGATATTTTTTATAAAAAGAGATTGCCAAAGAGGGCGTTTCATCATCTATATGTCCGTAATCGTTCGTAATGCAAACCCAAACAGCTCAGACAATTTTACAGTCAACCTCTGCCACTAAGCCAAAATCATCTTTTGATTTCCCGGAATGCTCAACATAAATCTGCAATTCGGGAGATGCATAATGGTTTTAGGTGGAGATTCCCCACCATCTGGAATAAAGATTGCTTCATATAGAAAATTATTCAGTAATGGATATTCCTGTTTTTGAAATTTTCGCATTTTTACGTCCATGGCTTGCCTCCTAATTTTGCATTCTCTATATATTCTAGCATAATTCAAATAATACAACAACAAAAACTTATCAGAAATGCAAAACTTAATAAAAAGATAATTTTAACAAATGGGGCTGTTGCAAAAAAGATAAATTATCTATAGAACGATATTTTTGGCAAAACTAATTTATAATAATATTTTGGAGATTAATTTATAGTTTTTGTGATTGCAGTTCAATTATGCAGATGTTGAGTGCAATCACATATATAGAACCATGATTTACTATATTACATATAGTGCAGATGTTCCGATAGGTAAAGCAGGACAAGATTTATATATTTTGGATTTGATTCTTAGTGGTGTTCAAACTTGTGTTGATAAATACTCTTTAGATGAAAGATTGAGAACAGAATATAAAACGATTGAAGAAATGGAAAAAATTCAGGACAAATTCTGTTACAATGATGGTAGACAAACGATGTGTGTTACACCTGAAAATATAATAATGAGTAACCTTAAGTCAGACAGGGCAGGAATTATTGCAGACGTTTTAATAAAGCATAGGGTAATAAAAGATGTTGAAGAATTATATGAAAAAAATAATTATTCTGTTTAAAATACCATACCGTAGGAGAGTAGAAAATAAGTGATTTCTGTTGATATGGCGGACTTTTGCACGCAGGAAGTACTTACCGCAGTGCTGGCAATAAGTTTTATGTGCAGCACTGCACCCCTTTGAGGCATTCCCCATGATTTATGTAATATTTGCCAGCTGTTTCTTTGTATTTACTCATCTTCAGTTACCTCTCTCCACCGGCTTTAAAGTTGTAGACCGGCCTGATTATTTTCTCAATATTCACAGTATCTCCAATTACTTCTGCAATTTCGTCTATTCTTCTGTAAGCAAAAGGTGCTTCGTCTAAAGTTTCTTTTCCGATACAGCTGGAATAAATTCCTTTCATTTCGGATTTAAAGGATGAAACAGTAAAACTGTTTTTTACATCTTCACGTTTCATGATTCTTCCGGAACCGTGTGGAGCAGAGCAGTTCCAGTCGATATTGCCAAGCCCTGTTCCGAGAATGATTCCGTCTCTCATATTGATGGGAATGATTACCTTTTCTCCGGATTTGGCGGATATTGCACCTTTGCGGAGCATTGGTGCACCAAATGCATGGATGGTATCGTCCGAATTATCTACATAGTTGTGGATACATTCGCAGGAATCAAGAACTTTCCATTTCATTCCTTTTACAAGTTCGTCCAGAATAATTTCTCTGTTCAGGGATGCAAACTGCTGAATTATCTGCAGGTCGTGCAAATAATCAGTCATAAGCGGACCTTCGAGCCATGTAACTTCAAATGGAACGGTGAGTCCTTTTTCTTTGAGCTGTTTCTGACCTTCTTTCAGATAGTATTCTGTAACTTCTTTTCCGAGGTGTCTGCTTCCAGAATGGATTACGATAAAAAGATTTCCTTCTTCGTCTTTGTCTGCTTCAATAAAATGATTTCCAGAGCCAAGACTGCCGAGACTAAGAATTGCTTTATCGGTGCGGATGTGTTTGCTGCATTTCAGTGTATGGAAGTCAAATTCATCGGCAAAGCGGTGTGCTTTGGTGCGTATTGCAAATCCGGATGGGACAGATTCTCTTATTACGGAATCAAGCTTTTGACATTCGATTTTTTTGCCCTTAATCCGGGCAAGTGTCATTCCGCAGCCGATGTCTATGCCAATAAGATTTGGAATGATTTTTTGGCCAATTGTCATAGTCAGACCGATAGTTCCGACTTTTCCCGGATGAACGTCGGGCATTACCCGGATTTGACAGCCGCTGGAACTTTCCTGGTCGCAAATCATCTGAAGCTGGGAGAGGGCATATTGGTCAACTGCTGTTGCATTGTTTTTGGTTGTATAAATCTGGGCCGAAGTATAGGCACCATTGATAATTTCCATAATTTCAAATTCCTTTTCATTCATAATTTTCATTTCTTTGGACTCCAGTATATCATAAATTTGAAGAAAAATCATTGAATTTGTGGTTTAAACTTTGCATCCCCGGAAAATTTTACTTTGGTATTTGCTGTAAGAGAATAAATATAGTATAATAAAAACTAGGTATAGGAATTTTGCAGATGAGTGGATGGCGTCTGATTTAAAAATATTAAAATGATAAGAAAAGAAGGAATGATATGATTGATATATATACAAAAAAAGAAAATTCAAAAGACTGGATTATTCAAAATGACATTTATTTTAATCTGAATACAGGAAACGAGGAAATGCCAGAAAAGGAAACTCGGGATATAATGCCTGGTGGAGCAAAGAATATGAAATGAGAGAGCAGAATGATTTATAAAAATATTATATTTGAGGCAGCTCTATTTTCATATGAATTATCTTTTGATAATAGAATCACACTTGTTGGTGGGGATAGTGGAACCGGGAAAACAGTGCTGTATGATATGCTGGAAGATTTGTGATTAACTGACCAGTATCATGCAACCAGACTGTTTAATTATAAGTCAGATAATTTGGAAGAAAATCTGAAGAAATGCAGGAATTATTTTATTGTAATTGATAATGCAGATATTTTGATGGATGATGAAATAAGAAGGTTTATTAATTTTGAATTTTCTAATCAATATATGCTTTTTCTAAGAAATTGCGATGGGCTGAATGTATCGGATAAAAGTTTTAAAGTAATGAGTCTGGAAAGCAATAAGATAACACTCAAAGAAAGGAAAATCGAAGATGGAAATATTAATACAATCGGATGCTGTGCAGAAAGTATTGGATAATATTTCAGATAGGAAACAGGGCAAATAAACATAAAGCTGGAGGAAAAATATTATGTGTGAATGTGTATTTTGTCATAAAGAAAAGATTATAACAGATTTTGTATATGAAGATGAGCTTGTGATGGCTTTTTTGGATATGGAGCCTATTAATGAAGGACATATATTACTTGTGCCGAAACAGCACTATCTGGATGTAGATGAAATTCCAGATGAATTGCTGGCACATTTGATGATTGTGTCAAAGAAGATAGTGGCAGCACTAAAGGAAATATATCATCCTGATGGATATAGCATTATGCAAAATGGTGGTGAGTTTAATGATGTAGGACATTATCATATGCAGATTTTTCCAAGGTATACAGGAGATGGATTCGGCTGGACTTATGGTAGTGAAGAAAAGGCTGTGAATGCTGAAATAGCAGAACGGATAAGAAAACAGTTGAGAGTTGATTCTGTTGTTGGAAATATAACTAACTGAACAGTTGATAGACTATTGAGAAGTTACCATCCTGAACATAAGGGTATTTTCAAAGAAGAAAATCAGGAAGCAGATTCATTTTCAGGAACAATATTTCAATAGTGAAATTGTGATGTGAAGATAAGGAAATAAAAATGTTTAAGGTTGCAATATTATAAAAACGTGCCATTAATGCACAAATAGATAAGAATATTTGGCTAGAAGAGTATTGAGGGATATGGCAGATACATCTGGACTTGGAATTGTATCTGAAATATGCGAGGATTGCTTTTGGACAGATGCAAAATGATGTACTGCCATCATCGGATTATGTGTTGGATGGAACGCTAGGAGTGGATGATTTGGTAGAAGAAATTTTAGGATTATTGAGTAAGTGTTAATAGATGAAAAATATGCTAAGAAAAGTATTTGGAGAAAAACTTGAAAATGAAATATACCATAACAGAGAAGCAGCATATGTAGTGGTAATTGACGATGACAAGATTGCTGTAGTGAAAACATCCTCTGGTAAGTTGTTTTTGCCCGGTGGTAAAATGGAGTCAGGAGAATCTTTAGAGGATTGTGTTATGTGCGAATGTCTTGAAGAAATGGGAGCGAAAGTGATATTAAAGGAATACTTTGCTATAGGTGAAAGATATTTTTATCATTCGCATCACAGATGGGCTGTGGAATATGCCTTGGAAAATATAAGAAAGCAGGATTAATATGAAACTTAATAATATCAAATGGATTTTCTTTGATATGGGTTCGACCTTGATTGATGAAACATTGGCGATGGAGCATCGGATAAGAGAAGTTATTGAAGGGTCGGATGTGACTTATGAGCAATTCGTGGAGAAGAAAATATTTTTTGCAAAACAGAATAAATCTGCAGATTTGGAAACTATAAAGTTCTTCGGATTAACAAAGACTCCTTGGCATAAAGAGGATGAGCGATTATTTCCTGATACAATGAAATGTTTGAAAAAACTGCATGGGCAATACAGGATAGGAATCATTGCAAATCAGTCCTTGGGGAGCAAGGAACGTTTGGAAAGATTTGGAATATTGGAATACATAGATTTGGTTGTTGCTTCAGCTGAGGAAGGTATGGCAAAACCGGATAAGCGTATTTTTATGATTGCATTGGAACGAGCAGGCTGTAAGGTAAATGAAGCTGCTATGGTAGGGGACAGGCTTGATAATGATATTGTTCCGGCTAATGAAATAGGTATGTATACTATTTGGATTAAACAGGGAAATTGGAAGGATGCGTGCCCTAGGGAAGAATTGGAACAGCCGGATATGACGGTGGAGAGCTTATGCGAGTTATGTGAGAGACTTGTTTAGAAACATAAAATGGTAGTTGAGCATAGTTCGTGGTTAAGTATATGGTTTGATAACTGTGCATATATAAAGATTCCAATAGATGAATTTGATATCAGGACAATTTCATTTACATATGGAGCAATGAAGCTATTGATAAATACAAGGAGAAGCGAGATGAAAATTGAGATAAATCCAAACGGAATATGGTATCATGGTAGCAATAAGCAATTTGAAGTATTAAGAGAAGGAAGCACTATCACACAGTGGAAAGAACTGGCAAAAGCTTTTTCGCATCAGCCGTCTGGGCTTGGTTATGATGATGATGGCACAATACAGCACAATGGAACTGAAAAGGGCTATTTGTACATAATAGAAGAGCCTGTCGTAGTAGGAGAGGACGTGTATCAGCATCCCAATACCACTATGGATTTGAATGTAGAATTTCTGACAAAGAGACCATTGAAAGTGCGACTTATTGAGGAGTTGGGGATATGAGTAACAGGATAATCGTATGTGGTGAAAATGGTGCTGGAAAAAGTACATTGGGAAAAAAGATTAGCTGAAGAGCTGGGATATATATTTAAAGATATTGAAGAATATTACTTCTTGGTATGTAATACAGACTATAATGCAACTGTCAAATCCCCGGAAAATTTTACTTTGGTATTTGCTGTAAGAGAATAAATATAGTATAATAAAAATTAAGTACAGAATTTTGCAGATGAGTGGATGGAGGCTACTTTATGGATAAATCAACCGTTACAATGATGAACTGGGAGTTGTATGTATACAGGGGCAGGTATCGTCTGTCCGGGACTGCGGACCATCATCCGGTTTTGGGAAGAAATGCGTATATTGCACAGACATCGGATTTGGTCAGCAGTAAAAGGGAGAAAGATGTTTTATTTTATGAAACGCGCAACACGATATATCAATGTCCGCTGAAGTATATGAGTACAAGTCCGTATGGAAATGTTGTGGACAGTTATAAGGAGAAACTGAGTCATCTGGATGAAGAATCTGATTCGGAACTGGATAAAATAATAGCGGCGGAGGCAAAAATTGCGACCGGTAAGACGGATGAATTTGCAGAGGATATCCTGAGAATGGCAGAGGAAGGGAAAAAGGAACTGGAGGAACGGGAAGAAGCGGATAATCAGAGGATGTTTGCTGTCATCAGGGATGTCACGGACTGTGTGTTTCTGGAAGTCAATCAGGTGGAGTTTGGGGATAAACTGGCGTACCATATCGGGGAAAGGTTTGGCACAGTAGAACCAGTATTACATTCCGGAATGTTTCAGGATAGTATTCTGTATACAAAATATGAGATGGAAGAGGATGATGTAAGCCTGGATTTCCGCTATTTTCCAAGAGGAATGGGCAGTGTAATGAAAACTTACAGCTGGTCCGATAACATTAAATGTGCGGTGATTAAAAACGAAAAAGAGTATGAAATCATGTTTAATAGTGAAAAAGTAGAACCCGGAGAGACAAAGATATTTTATCCGGAGATGCACAGAGAAGGTCTGGTCAGTCTGGATTGTGACGATGAAAACAGTTAGAAAATGCAGAACAGGAGAGCGGGTGAAGGAATGCAGGGAGAAAAGTTTACGTTGATGCAGTATTCTGTGAGTGCCATACTGGGGCTGATAGAGGCGGGGCAGTTTGTGATTCCGGAGATACAGAGACCGTTTGTGTGGAAGAAAGCACAGGTGAGGGATTTGATTGATTCCCTTTACAATGGTTATCCGACTGGTTATATTATTACATGGAAAAATCCGGATGTACATACAAAGGACGGTGCGGTGGCAAACGGAAGGCACGTTCTGATTGACGGGCAGCAGAGAATTACGGCACTTATGGCGGCAGTGTCCGGAATGGAAGTACTGGATGTGGATTTCAATAAAGACAGAATTAAAATAGCATTCAATCCGTTGGCAACGGAGGCGGACAAGCGGTTTGCGGTTCAGGATGCTTCGCATTTACGGGATAAGAAGTGGATTCCGGATATTTCAGAATTATTTAAAGCGGATTTTAAACAGCGGGCATTTGAAAATGAGTATGCGAAAAATAATGAATCGGTTGATTTGGATGAGCTGTCGGAGACGATTCTGAAATTAAAGGGAATTGCAAATCGCCAGATTGGTGTGATTGAACTGGACCACACATTGGATATAGAAGAGGTTACAGAGATATTTATCCGTATCAATTCCAAGGGGACACCGCTCGGACAGGCAGATTTTGTCATGTCCAAGATGGCGGCGGACCTTGTACATGGCGGCAATACCTTGCGTAAGGTGGTGGATTATTTCTGCCATCTGGCGGTAAAACCGGATTTTTATCCGCAGATGATAAAGGATGTGGAGTTTAAAGAAACGGAGTATGCGGCTAAGATTAAATGGATTGCCGGGTATGGAGAAGAGATTTATATTCCGGAATACAATGATATGCTCCGGGTTGCATTTATGTATCGGTTTGACCGGGCAAAGATTTCCGATTTGGTCAGCCTGCTTTCCGGCAGGGATTTTGAAATCCGTGAATTTAAAGAGGAAATAGTGGAAGATTCCTATCAGAAACTCCGGGAAGGGATTCTGGCATTTATCAATGAATATCATTTTGAGCAGTTTGTGCTGGCGATAAAAGGGGCAGGATTTCAGGCAGAAAAACTGTTAAATTCCCAGATGACGCTTGATTTTGCATACATGCTGTATCTCAGACTGTCCGGGGATTCGGAAGTGCCGCATGACCAGGTAAAGCATTATGTGCAGAAATGGTTTGTATTATCGACATTGACCGGCAGATATGTGAGTTCTCCGGAATCCGTGATGGGCAGGGATATCCGTATGATAAATGAGAGAGGATTTCTGAATTTCTTCCGGGAAATAGAATCTTCCCTTCTTTCGGATACATTCTGGAAGATTACACTGCCACAGAACCTTGAGACTACATCGGCGAACAGTCCGGCATTCCATGTATTTCTTGCGGCACAGATTTATGAAAACTGCAGTTCTCTGTTTATGCATGGAACGATGATTTCCGACCTGATTTGCATATCCGGCGATGTACATCATATTTTTCCAAAGGCATATTTAAAGAACAATGGCATAGACTCCAGGGGGAAGTATAATCAGGTGGCGAATTTTACTTATCTGGACACACAGGTAAATAAGGCAATAAGCGATGACGCGCCGGTTGTATATTTCGGAAAAGCAGTGAAGCAGTGCGGGAAAGGAAAAATTGCATTTGGCAATATTTCAGACAGTGACAGATTAAAGAAGAATCTGGAGGAAAATGCCATTCCGGCGGATATCGTGGATATGACGGTGGAGAATTATGAGCAGTTTCTTGCAGAGAGAAGGCTGCTGATGGCGGAAAAGATAGAAGCATATTATAAAAATTTATAGGCGGGATAGAAAGTGGATATTTCAGAGAGAAAAAAGTAGTTCCGATTTTTACAATTAATATCCGGCAGAATTGAATAAAATTGCACCAGAAGTTAAGCAAAGGCGCTTATTTCAGTTTACGGACTGAAGTAGGTGCCTTTTTCTTTACACATTTGATTATCGTCGGAGCAGGCCCGGCAGGATTATCCGCAGCGATTGAAGCGGCGGAAAAAGGACTGGAGGTTGTGGTTTTTGATGAAAATGCAAAACCGGGCGGACAGCTTTTTAAACAGATACATAAATTTTTTGGTTCAAAAGAACACAAGGCAAAAATCAGAGGATTTAAGATAGGCGAGGACCTTTTAAAAGAAGCGGATAAGGCCGGTGTTAAGGTAGTGCTTAACGCTACAGTCTGTGGAATGTGCCATGTTTGGAAATTCCATCAACAGTGTTTTTGATACCGGAATTCCTTCAAGTGTATTAAGCATTGCTATGGTAGTGATTCTTCTGATGCAGATATTCCTTGTGACCGGAATGAGCAGATATACAAACTATGAAGAACTGGGAGCGAGTGCATCGCCGCACATTCTTTATGGAACGGCAATTCCCTTATCTTTATGATTAATGTGGCGATTGTGTTCTGGATGGTATCTTACATTGTTTCTAATATCAATGTGGTTATTTTCCGGATAAAATGTGAAGGAAGAATATCCGGGTGTGGACTGTTATGCGGTTGACACAATAGAGGAAGCCGTAAAAGATGAGGATATTGTATCGGTTTCTACTTCTTCTCCGACAGGAGACCCGGAGCTGTACCCATATATTGCGGAAAGCTGGATAAAACCGGGAGCAATTATTGAAACAACAGCTGCATTACGCTTTGATGATGATTTTATTATCAACAGGGCAAGGACAGTCACGGACAATATCAAGCTGTATGAGGCATGGGAAGAGGAATATGCACCGAAAGCATACAACACCGTACCGATTCCGGCCGTCCATGTGGAAGACTTAATTGCGGAAGGAAAGATGAAAGCAGAGCAGGTGGATGACCTGGGCGATGTTCTGATGGGAAATATTCCGGTACACAGAAAAGAAGGAGAAATTGTCATTTATTCCGTGGGCGGTATGCCGGTGGAAGATGTTGCATGGGGAACGATTGTTTACAGAAATGCACTGGAAAGATGTTCCTCCGGTCTATTTGTGTTAAAAAAGAAAATATCATTGAGAGTAGAATGGATTTATGCTATACTTAGCATGGATTTTTTGCATTTGCATATAAATAAGAAGAAAATGCTGATTCACTTAGAACCAGTTCTGATATATTGAGTATACAGGGAAAAGGTGATGATTTGGTTGAACAAGTCCTGATAGAACAGAACGAAGATTATACCTGTATCAAAGGCAGTCTTGTTTCGGAACAATGTAAACAGGAAGATAAAATATATTTAAAAACGGAGGATGGAATCTATGAACTAACACCACAGAAAATCGATGGCAATGAGTACGGTTTTTGTGGATATTTTGCAAAGGAAATAGATTGGTCGAAGGCATATATTGAAGTTTTCAGGTGATAGCAAAACTCCTGAGTTCATTATTTCCGGAAAGGGGAAGGCATGGCGTTACAAAATAAACTGGGAATCACGGATTCTGCGGAACTGGCAAGAATCGAAGAAAAAATAAGCAAGAAAAAAGCAGTGGAATTATTTGAAAGTGATGAATTAAAAAAGTATCTGGCGGGAACTTTTGAGATGCTGGCATTTATTCACAGGTATTTATTTTCCGAAATCTATGATTTTGCAGGAAAAATGAGAGAGGTCAATCTTGCAAAAGGCAATTTCCGTTTTGCACCGGTCATGTATCTGAAGGCAGCAGTTGAAAATGTGGAAAAAATGCCGCAGTCCACGTTTGATGAAATCATTGAAAAATATGTGGAAATGAACATTGCACATCCTTTCCGGGAAGGAAACGGAAGAAGTACAAGAATCTGGCTGGATTTGATTCTGAAAAAAGAATTGAACCGGGTAATTGACTGGAGTTTTGTGGATAAAGATGACTATCTGCTGGCAATGGAGAGAAGTCCGATAAGGGATATTGAAATAAAACATGTTTTAAGACAGGCCTTAACAGATAAAACGGATGACAGGGATATATATATAAAAGGGATTGACCACAGCTATTATTATGAAGGATATATCGTCTATAAGGCAGAGGAATTGTAAAAGAAAAGAGGAAATAAAATGAGTACATTAATTAAGGATACAACAAAGGAAGAAAGAATTGCACTGATTAAATCGTGGATACCGGATGATGACGGACTGAACGACTGCGAGATCGATTTGTGGGATATGTATGCGGATTACATCAACGGCATCCGTGAGATTTCAGAGATTAATATGGATTTCACACCGGAGTATATCACAAAGTTTTAAAGTGTCTGGGAAGGCTGGCAAAAGAAAATGAGGAGTATTGATATGAAAAAGACTAAGATTGGTTTAAAAGATATTGCGGATGCACATCCGGAGATGGATTATTTACAGTTATATGAATATATTATGCAGATGGTGGATAATGGGGAATTTCTCCCGGTAAAACGGGCAAAGACAAATGGAAGAAAACCTGCATTGCCGCTTAGTTTCTGGAAAATCCGTGAAGAACAGGATGATTATGCTGAGGTTTATGAAGAATTGGATTATAGATTGAATCCGCAGCTACATACAGAATATTATAGAAAGAATCCGCAGGCTTATTTAAAGGACAGGGATAAAATTCTGTTGCTGAGTAATTATCTGGACTGTCATTCGGAACTGTTAAAGATTCTGGAAACGATGAATGAGCGGAGTTTTGAAATTTTTCACCGGGAGAAATTTTTTCAGGAAGAAGGGGGATTAAACTTTTGTAAAAGACTTGGAATCAGTCGGGAAATGCTGGGATTTTATGAAACTTCCGAACCACTTTCTTACTATTCCCGTTCAAAGAAAACTCCACAAAATATTCTGATCATTGAAAATAAAGATACCTTTTATGATATCCGCAGATATATCAGCCAGACCGGAAGCATATTAGGCAAAGAGTTTGATACTGTAATTTATGGTGCCGGAAAAGGAATCTGGAGTACATTTGCCGATTATGTAAATCAGGCGGAGGAGTACTTTGGTGCAGATAACAGACTATATTATTTTGGTGATCTGGATTATGAGGGGATTTTGATTTATGAACACCTTGTGAAAGGAAACCAGATACAGATTGCGTTATTTAAAACAGCATATGAGAAAATGATAGAAAAGGCACAGAGTGCAGGAATTGAAAATCTGCCGGATACAAAGCAGGGACAGAATACCGGTATAGAAAATATATTTATGGACAGTTTTTGTGAAAAAACACAGAGTGAGATATGGAACATCCTGAAATCCGGTAAATATATTCCGCAGGAAATATTAAATGAACACGATTGGGGATAATGTATGGTTAAGATAGATTTTTTAAATGATTTTGATAAAAGAATGAAGTTTATAGCAAGATTTTCTGTATTATGCAGTAATAGTTTTGATAAGAAAAAGTGGAAAGATTATGGTGTTGAAAACAGAGATGTACAGATGAATTATCTGTTTACACTGCTGCTCTGCATTATGGAATACTCTCTGAAAGAAGAGGATTGTACCATGGATGACATGGCGGCATTTCTTTCGGATATCAGTTTTGAGTATTATCATCAGAAATTCAGTTATGAGAAAAGTATGGATTTTGCAAGGTTTATCATAGAGGAAATATTGGGTAATTCCGGCATGACCATGTATTTTCAGGCATTTGACTATGAGAGCAAGACATATAAAAAGATAAATATCCGGTATATTGATAATAAAGTGGTATATCAGGATGGCGGAGTGAAAAGAACATCCTATTATCTGACGGATGAAGGATATAATATGATACTGGCAACGATGGAAATGGAAAATAACCTGAGGTTATCCATACATGAGATGTTGTTTAAGCTGCATCTGGAAAAGGCAGATTATCATAAAGCAGTAGACGATATACGGAATATATTCAGTCAGCTGAAAAAGCAGAGCCAGAAGATTATGGAAGCTATGCATTTGATAAAAAGAAATGCATTGTCATATACAGTAGAAGAGTATCGTCAGCTTGTGGAAGATAATATCAGTACGATTGCAGATACGCGTGAAAAATTCCGGATGCATAGGGAATTTATTGAAGAAAAAATAGAAGAATTTGAGGAAAAAGAAATAAGTGCGGAAAACTTCAGCGAAAAGGAAAAAGAAAATCTGGAGAATCTGAGAAAGATAGGTGGTTATCTTTCAAAGACACTGGACGAGCATCAGAAAATACTTGGACAGCATTTTGATTTGAAAAAATTGTATGATTATGAACTGGAAAATTATTCGAATATGACGCTGGTTCAAAGATTTCCTTTTCGGAAAGATGTGTATGATGAAGTTTTAAAAGATGTGAATCTGTTAAAAAATATGGATCGGATTTTTAATCCGCTACTGAATGTAAAATCAGATAAAATTTTTAATCCGGAAAAAATGTTTGAATATCAGAAAAAAATACGGAGGGAAAAAGAAGGAGAAGAAGATTTTGAACTGGATTTTAACAGTGAGGAATATCAGAAGGAAAAGGAACAGAAAAGACAGGAACGTTTAAGAAAATACGAAAGAAGTATAAGAGTAGTTCTTGATAAATTACTGGAATATGGTGAACTGGACCTTGCAAAATTAAGCATGGAATGTGGAATGGAAGAGCAGCAGGATTTGATTCCGTCGGTTGAAATATTCCGGGAGATTATGATAGAATTTTTGACAGCAGGAACGGTAAGTGTGGAAGATTTAAGAAAAGAGCAGGCAGGATATCTCATGGAAGCATCCGACAGTTTTGTACTGAATGAAATGCTGCTTACCATATTAGCGGATAAGAAGTATGGAACAATAGGAATGATACAGGTATACCCGGCTAAGGAAGAAAAAGCGGTGTACTTTAAAAATCTAAAAGATGAAGCCGGTAATTTCAGAAATCTGAAATGTTCAAATATAAAATTTATATACGAAAAGAGGTAATATATGGCATACGAAATAGAAAATATTACATACAGCCAGAAAATTTTTTATTATCTGCTGTGCCATGGAGCATTGAATGATACAGATATGGGTGTAGATGATCTGTACCGTGCATATGTGGAACGGGAAGAGGTTATGAATCTTGTTAAAAATCAGGCAGAAATTGCAGGATGCAGTGTAGAACGCTATGGAAGTAGCATTTATCTGATGCCTGATATGGAAAATAAATATCTGGGATATACAAAAGCAGATTTGAAAAAAGAAATCTGTAAGTCAGGTGCAACAGACCGGGATTATTATCTTTCGCAGTTTGTTATAGTAACTCTGATTGCTGAATTCTTTGATGGACATGGAAGTACTGCAAAATCCAGGGAATTTCTGAAACTTGGAGAACTTCAGAATATTGTGGCGGAGAAATTAAAAGCAGGATATGAGATGGAGCAGCAGCGGGAAGAGAATGGTGATCAGGAAAACATTCTGGATTATAAAAGCATGACTGAAGCATATCAGGCATTAAAGAGTGTAGAGGAAGGAACAAGAGCGAAATATACAAAAGAGGGGTTTGTCAGTATTATCTGTGATTTTCTGGACAGGCAGGGACTGATTGTGTTTGTGCAGGAGGATGAGATGATAAAAACAACACCAAAACTGGACAATATTATGGAATATAAAATATTGAATAAAGATAATTATACAGCAATTATGGAAGTGTTGAGGGCAGAAGATGAGCAGGATAGAGAAAATAAGAATTTTAAATCTGAATTATAATGGAAATACAATACGAATAGATGATGAAATATTTGACCTTGCAGGGGAAAGTACACTGATATCGCTCAGGAATGGAGGAGGAAAAAGTGTACTGGTGCAGATGATTGTAAGTCTGTTTGTGAATAAATCTTATCGTGATTTTGGAGATCGGCCATTTAAGAGTTATTTTACTACAAACAGACCAACTTTTATTATAACGGAGTGGAAACTGGATCAGAATCAGGAAAAATTCATGGCTGGAATGATGGTGAGAAAGAGCCAGAAGGAAGATAGCGATACGGAAGAACTGGAAATATATACATTTACAGGAAGTTATACGGATGCATGCAGTTATGCTCTGGAACAGCTCCCTGTCGTAAAAAAAGACGGAGACAGAAAGATACTAAGAGGATTTGCGGAATGCAGAAGTATTCTGGAGGAGATAAGCAGGGAGAAAGACGGAGATTTTCGTTTATATGATATGTCCTCACGGTATGGAAGAAGCCAGTATTTTAACACTCTGAAACAATATCAGATAAATAACCATGAATGGGAAAGTATTATAAGAAAAGTAAATCAGAAGGAATCCGGTTTATCCGAATTATTCCAGAATGCCAGAGATGAAAGGAATCTTGTAGAGAACTGGTTTTTAAGACCGGTAGAGGATAAGCTCAATCAGGAGAAAGATAAGATAGAAGAATTTCGTAAACTCACAATGCAGTTCGTAGAACAGTACAGAAGTAACCAGTCGCGTGTGGAACGGAAAAAAATAATAGAACAGTATTTTGCAGATACAGCACAGCTGAAAACAGAGATTGAGGATTATGTTCAAAAATATCAGGATAGAGAAGAACTGAAGAGCGAACTGATATTGTATACAGATGCATTAAATGATGGAATCCGGCACTTGTCAGATCTGATAAAGAAAAAAGAGGAAGTATTAAGAGAGATTGACGAGGAAATCAGACATATCCGTTATGAAAAAATATCATATGAAATATATGGATATGAAACAGAGAAAGAAAAGCTGGTGGCAGAGCGCAGTGAACAGGAAATAGAAATTACCAGACTTACTCTGGCGAAAGAAAATTTACTCAGAGAAATAAATAAGTATGATCTTAATAAGATTGATACTGAAATCCTGGAACTGGAAGTAGAAAAAGCAGAGGTGGATGAAAAAGTCAGGGTGCTTTTACAGGAAAATGCACAAAATAAAGACCGAATAGAAGAACTTGGAACTACATTGTATCTGTATTATGAAAATGAAATGGAAAAGCAGAAATCAGAATATGCTACACATAAAGAACTGTTAGAAAAGTCCCTGGACAAAATAAAGAAAGAAAAAGAAGAGTATAACTGTAAGGAAGAAAAAATCAGACAGCTCAGTACACAGACAGGAGGTCTGGAACGGACAATACAAAATTATACGGAAACAGAAGAAACGTTCTGCAGGGAAACAGGGTATGTCATGAAAAGAAATCTGCTTGGATTTTATGAGGATGGATTTTTGGAGTTAAAACAGAAGGAAATTCAGGAAGAACGGCAGGAAAAGGAAAATAAGCTGGCGGAGTATTCAAAGGAGAAAAATACTTTATCCATCAGAGATAAAAAACTGGAGCAGGAATATACGAATGAAGCGGTTCAGATAAGCCGGCTGGAAAACAGTATTGAAGGTTATCAGAAAAAAATCGCTGATTTAGAAGAACAGAGAAATACCCGCTTAAAAATAATGAAATATATAGAACTTCCGGAAGATAATCTGAATCGAAAGGAACAGATTCTGGATCGTCTGGAAGGAAAAATCAGGGAACTGGATCTGATCAAAAACGAATGGATTGGAAAAAAGTCAGACGAGGAGAAGGAATTTGTCCGGTTAAGAGAAGGAAAAACCATAGAACTTCCGGCAGCATTCAGGGAATATCTGGAACAGAATGGAATTGACATTATATATGGCATGGAATGGCTGACAAAAAATGGACGATCTGTGGAAGAGAACAGGAAACTGACAGAACAGAATCCGTTTTTGCCATATGCAGTTATTATGGAACAGGGAGCATATGAGAAATTTGAAAAACTGGACAAAGAAAATTATACAAAATTTCCTGTCCCGATTATAAAAAAAGATGAACTGGAAAAGTTGTCCGGAAGTACAGTAAATCATATTACATCCATGGAACATATCAGATTTTATATTTTCTTTAATCATCATCTTCTGGATCGGAGTGAGCTGGAGAAAATGCTGGAAGAAATAAAAAGCAGAATAGAAACTTTGCAAAAATCAATAGATGAGAAAGAAAAGGAACTGGATACATACCGGAATTATAAAAATTGCATAGAATACCAGAGTTATTCAGAAGAACTGTACCAGCAGACAGAAAGAGAACTTCAGTACACCATGGGGCAAAAGACGGGATC
>ULWV01041999.1_pt1 | contig 20423 bp, 12 predicted proteins | sample 1960651 | NCBI WGS metagenome assembly ULWV01 (sample SAMEA4835820, study PRJEB28245) | human gut metagenome | biome: gut microbiome; material: fecal sample | place: Denmark | collected 2008
TAATTTACATTCCACTATGTTTCTATTAAATCTAAGACAATATCATCATATACCGCAAGCGCAGACTTTATTTACATTCCACTATGTTTCTATTAAATCCAGACAGGAGGCGGAGACGGTGAGCAAGGAAACACATTTACATTCCACTATGTTTCTATTAAATCATGCAGTAGAGACAAAGGATCTATGTCCGGACTGTCATTTACATTCCACTATGTTTCTATTAAATCGATAATTGACAAGATCAAGGAACTGCCGGGAAAGCTTATTTACATTCCACTATGTTTCTATTAAATCCAAGTGGCTCAACATATCTCACCGACTGCTGAACCTGATTTACATTCCACTATGTTTCTATTAAATCGAACAACTCGCATATTCGCTATATCAATATATAGATTTACATTCCACTATGTTTCTATTAAATCAAATGCTTCAGGATTATGCTGACGGTGAAGGATCTAATTTACATTCCACTATGTTTCTATTAAATCCAAGTTCCGGAAGTGCGGGCGCATTAACAAGTGCTGATTTACATTCCACTATGTTTCTATTAAATCCTTGTCAGCTATGCCAAGCGTGTACGCTGGCAGTTCGTATTTACATTCCACTATGTTTCTATTAAATCCACAAAGCGGTAATCTACCCGTGTGTAAGGATACGAAATTTACATTCCACTATGTTTCTATTAAATCCGGTAGTGTAATGAGTACAGTTCTTACTACTATTTCATTTACATTCCACTATGTTTCTATTAAATCCTCATCGTCTGTATACTTGAGATACTCAATGAGGTTAATTTACATTCCACTATGTTTCTATTAAATCTACGTGTGCAGTATCACCGAATTGTATGAATGTTGATTTACATTCCACTATGTTTCTATTAAATCCGCAAATGAGAAAACTAACCATAAAGGATAGAATAATTTACATTCCACTATGTTTCTATTAAATCGTCCTCCATATCTTCCCTTGCATCGTCTATGTCCTTCAATTTACATTCCACTATGTTTCTATTAAATCTAAAGAGGTTAATAAACGTGTGTTATCAATGTATATTTACATTCCACTATGTTTCTATTAAATCACCAGCAAGGGGCGACCTCTTAAAATTGGTAATGATAATTTACATTCCACTATGTTTCTATTAAATCATATGCTATATATGTATATGTCCACTCTGGATGCTCATTTACATTCCACTATGTTTCTATTAAATCAACTTTGCATTTTTGCGCTAACATCGTACGCAGACATATTTACATTCCACTATGTTTCTATTAAATCTGATCCTGCTCGGCGACTGTAAGCCGTTCTCAATGATTTACATTCCACTATGTTTCTATTAAATCGCGGGATGTGTCTTATCCCAATACTCATTATTAACGATTTACATTCCACTATGTTTCTATTAAATCGCAGACGCCATCAGCATTCTTGACCATGTGTTAAATTTACATTCCACTATGTTTCTATTAAATCTAAAGTCGTTAGTGTCTCCGACTGTCAGTGATATAGAATTTACATTCCACTATGTTTCTATTAAATCGATAATACATAACTACCATACAGCGTTTTTAATAATATTTACATTCCACTATGTTTCTATTAAATCCCTGAACGTGCGCCACCCAAAATTAAAAAAGTGCTGTATTTACATTCCACTATGTTTCTATTAAATCGAATGACTTTGATTGTTCGCTTGTTCCTACTTCTGTATTTACATTCCACTATGTTTCTATTAAATCGCACATCCAAGCCAAACACCGTTATATTGTCCCCAATTTACATTCCACTATGTTTCTATTAAATCCTGAGTATGTGTCTTTTTATGATTCTTATAGTTTTATTTACATTCCACTATGTTTCTATTAAATCCGATACCATGTTAAATCCCATGTTCCCAGTTCCTCATTTACATTCCACTATGTTTCTATTAAATCCATTATTGCCGTTGTGCGGATTCCTCGGTACTTTGTATTTACATTCCACTATGTTTCTATTAAATCCGAGTGCCTCGCAAACCTCGGCAAGTGTCATTTCTTGATTTACATTCCACTATGTTTCTATTAAATCGGGAGCGCATCATAAGGGAGGTTACAAATGGAAATAATTTACATTCCACTATGTTTCTATTAAATCGAAGAAATTGCTCGGCGTGTATCACTATGCAAATGGATTTACATTCCACTATGTTTCTATTAAATCCCTTTGCGTCCTTGATCTGATCATCTGTATAAACCATTTACATTCCACTATGTTTCTATTAAATCCCAGAGGACTTGGAGACAGTTCACACAATGCTCAATTTACATTCCACTATGTTTCTATTAAATCCAAAAGTATCCTTAAGAATTGCAGGGTCAATGTAATTTACATTCCACTATGTTTCTATTAAATCAAAATCGGCAGTGTCTTGTAATGATACAATAATCGTATTTACATTCCACTATGTTTCTATTAAATCGTTATATCTTACTGACTGCCCGCTGCCTACCACGGATATTTACATTCCACTATGTTTCTATTAAATCTGTGGAGTACCTGGAACGGCTACAGAGGGCTTATAAATTTACATTCCACTATGTTTCTATTAAATCGGAGGTGCTGGACAATGGCAAGCAGTCTATTCAGATTTACATTCCACTATGTTTCTATTAAATCGGGCTTATAACAATTCTATCCGCATTGCGAGGACTGAATTTACATTCCACTATGTTTCTATTAAATCTATAAGGCCTTTGCCAAACGCTCAACATTTGAATATTTACATTCCACTATGTTTCTATTAAATCGAAACTTCCATATAACCCTACCTCTGATATGGTTAGATTTACATTCCACTATGTTTCTATTAAATCTATAAACTACGCGCAGAATATCCACAGATATTACGCATTTACATTCCACTATGTTTCTATTAAATCGTAGGCAGTCGTGCGAGTATTACGTCAGCATGGACTAATTTACATTCCACTATGTTTCTATTAAATCACCACAGGAGCCGGCAGGAGTGGGCGCAACATAGTGATTTACATTCCACTATGTTTCTATTAAATCTAACGCTAACACAACAGCTCAGACACAGAAGATTCATTTACATTCCACTATGTTTCTATTAAATCTTAGTCTGCTCTATGCGCTTAAGCTGTGCGCTTGTGATTTACATTCCACTATGTTTCTATTAAATCGTTGTGGTCGTCATTGTCCGGCTCTAACTTTGATTGATTTACATTCCACTATGTTTCTATTAAATCGTTATGACACTTGTGATGAACCAGCATTATATTGTCATTTACATTCCACTATGTTTCTATTAAATCTATAACTACATTCAAATCACTTTCCGGCGTAAACGTATTTACATTCCACTATGTTTCTATTAAATCGTTCCACTTTTCCAAAGCGGGGCTTCCTCACTTTTAATTTACATTCCACTATGTTTCTATTAAATCCTTCCATCTTCATAGTGAGAGCTTCCTGCTCCTGCATTTACATTCCACTATGTTTCTATTAAATCCATTTTCAAATCTTCCGTCCGCCATCAATAATTTGATTTACATTCCACTATGTTTCTATTAAATCGACGTTATACGAGACTGGGGACTTAATTTTAACTTATTTACATTCCACTATGTTTCTATTAAATCAAATGCTGAGAGAAGAACCATGTGTCTGTCTCCGTCATTTACATTCCACTATGTTTCTATTAAATCTCAAGGAGACAGGTAAGAATCTTATATCTGGACTTATTTACATTCCACTATGTTTCTATTAAATCGTGCGTAGTGGCTCAGAGTCTAACCAGACCCAATACAAATTTACATTCCACTATGTTTCTATTAAATCAGAAGCTGCGGTTATATATAATATTAAAACAGGAATATTTACATTCCACTATGTTTCTATTAAATCGCCAATAAGGCAGCGGAGCTCCTTGGTAAAGCATAATTTACATTCCACTATGTTTCTATTAAATCAGCGTCAACTTGTTTTCCTCGATAGGTGTTACACAATTTACATTCCACTATGTTTCTATTAAATCTCCAGCATATATCCCAGAGGGCTTCCGTGATAATGTATTTACATTCCACTATGTTTCTATTAAATCCACTCATGATCGTGAGGTCTACAAAATATAAAGTATATTTACATTCCACTATGTTTCTATTAAATCTAATACTGGTGCATCTATAGCGTGTCGATATATAATTTACATTCCACTATGTTTCTATTAAATCTGCATTGTCAACAAATACTGCTTCGGTAATTACTGCATTTACATTCCACTATGTTTCTATTAAATCGCGTGCAATTACTCGGCGAGGGCCTACAAGACATATTCAAATTTACATTCCACTATGTTTCTATTAAATCCTAAATTATATTTTATACAGTTGCCGCCGTGAATGTATTTACATTCCACTATGTTTCTATTAAATCTTGAGCGTATCAGGAACACACGCAAGTATATGTCACCTTTACATTCCACTATGTTTCTATTAAATCGTAGACAGGATTGGGCGCGCCAAATCAATGATCGTTTATTTACATTCCACTATGTTTCTATTAAATCGATAATTGACAAAATCAAAGAACTGCCGGGCAAGCTCATTTACATTCCACTATGTTTCTATTAAATCCAGAGGAAGAAGTTAAAGCATTTAATAACTTTCTCATTTACATTCCACTATGTTTCTATTAAATCCAGATGCTTCTCAGCCTCTGTGCCATACTTGACATAATTTACATTCCACTATGTTTCTATTAAATCAGATTACTACAGGTGTTACTGACCTTATGGGAGTTAATTTACATTCCACTATGTTTCTATTAAATCGAGTGTAGTAGTACATCGAGAGGGAGGGCACTTGTATTTACATTCCACTATGTTTCTATTAAATCAATCACACGCCCATGATGTGCGCCTGCGCCTTACCAATTTACATTCCACTATGTTTCTATTAAATCCCACACGACACAGGCGAGGGCAACAGCGACAAGGCTGATTTACATTCCACTATGTTTCTATTAAATCGCTGGGTTTGCATTAAATCAATTATAGAAATATTCGTATTTACATTCCACTATGTTTCTATTAAATCCGACCTACACGCGGTGGACAGAGTACAGCGTAGAGGAATTTACATTCCACTATGTTTCTATTAAATCCTAATTATGTGCAATTATATGTTGTCAAAGTTAAATTTACATTCCACTATGTTTCTATTAAATCACAATCAGTAATATACAAGCCTAGCACTGCTTGCAAATTTACATTCCACTATGTTTCTATTAAATCCAAAAGTATCCTTGAGAATTGCGGGGTCAAGATAATTTACATTCCACTATGTTTCTATTAAATCAATTACATCGGTAATCACAGGCGGCTTGACTCTCATATTTACATTCCACTATGTTTCTATTAAATCAGCTTTCCGATCATCAAAAAGACGAACACTTGTTTCATTTACATTCCACTATGTTTCTATTAAATCGCTAAGATCTTCACATGGATGATACTCTTGTTGTTTAATTTACATTCCACTATGTTTCTATTAAATCTTACACTGCTAATTATTGGATTGATAGCCGTTATAACAATTTACATTCCACTATGTTTCTATTAAATCCAAATTTAGAGATGGGAAACATCTTAGACACTATCATTTACATTCCACTATGTTTCTATTAAATCACCATCTCAACGGTTGTACCCCATCCATAGTCATTGAGATTTACATTCCACTATGTTTCTATTAAATCCTATTCTCAAGCACTCCCCAATGTCTATATATAGATTTACATTCCACTATGTTTCTATTAAATCTTGTCGAAGTCCTTATTATCTTTGATGATCTTATCAAATTTACATTCCACTATGTTTCTATTAAATCTTTTGTCTTTTTTCACATACGGGTTATATATATCAAAATTTACATTCCACTATGTTTCTATTAAATCGCACATTCAAGGAAGCACAACTCTATCTCCCTCACATATTTACATTCCACTATGTTTCTATTAAATCGGGGTGTTTACAATCAGATTTGAGTTTAACATATACAAATTTACATTCCACTATGTTTCTATTAAATCCGGGTATTAGCGCAGATGCAATACAACAAAGTTTTAATTTACATTCCACTATGTTTCTATTAAATCCAAGAAGTGCTGCTTGTTTTACAATCGTGTTATCTAATTTACATTCCACTATGTTTCTATTAAATCTTACACGCAACGGAACAATTATCAATAAGCGCACTGATTTACATTCCACTATGTTTCTATTAAATCGATATAAGATTCTTACCTGTCTCCTTGATATCGTCATTTACATTCCACTATGTTTCTATTAAATCTATAACAAAACCTATTCGGTTGATAGAGTTGTTTGCATTTACATTCCACTATGTTTCTATTAAATCCAAGTAGAGCCAGCACAGAACCTTGTACGTGTCAAATTTACATTCCACTATGTTTCTATTAAATCTGTATAAGGTCTTTTATCAGGTCAACCGCTACGCATTTACATTCCACTATGTTTCTATTAAATCCGTTGACAGTGCAACGATCCCAGTTATATACTTTCATTTACATTCCACTATGTTTCTATTAAATCATTGCCCTCGTATGTGGCGATCTCCTGAGGAAGTTCATTTACATTCCACTATGTTTCTATTAAATCTTTGAGCGAAAGAAACCGAGCCAAGACCACAACAATTTACATTCCACTATGTTTCTATTAAATCAGTTATATATCTTACTAAAACCTTGACCGAACTTCATTTACATTCCACTATGTTTCTATTAAATCTCGCTGACAGTCGGAGACACTAACGACTTTACGTATTTACATTCCACTATGTTTCTATTAAATCGGTTAGCATTGATGTGCTAACCCTCACTGATCCGGAATTTACATTCCACTATGTTTCTATTAAATCGCTAAAACGAAGCCGGAAAACGGCACTGATTATTTATTTACATTCCACTATGTTTCTATTAAATCTGTTTGCGGTCATAGCGTCTTATTTTAAATTTATTCCATTTACATTCCACTATGTTTCTATTAAATCCAAATACTCCATATGTATGTCATATTCTAGTCGTGTATATTTACATTCCACTATGTTTCTATTAAATCCATCTCTACGGTTGTACCCCATCCATAGTCATCCAAATTTACATTCCACTATGTTTCTATTAAATCAAATGACGCAATCTGCGTCACTTGATACACAAAAACATTTACATTCCACTATGTTTCTATTAAATCGCTGCCTCCTCGCCAAAGTGTGTGCCGTATATGTTATTTACATTCCACTATGTTTCTATTAAATCGGTGAGCAATTTGTACACTGTGTTTTTGCATATTATATTTACATTCCACTATGTTTCTATTAAATCCTTTCCCATCATCAATGCCTTCCTCAACATAAAACATTTACATTCCACTATGTTTCTATTAAATCTGATAGACCGTGTGATAAGTGCTTACATCATACCAGATTTACATTCCACTATGTTTCTATTAAATCGAATGTAAACGCTGAAGATGATAGAGCAAATAACTAATTTACATTCCACTATGTTTCTATTAAATCCGAGCTAAAGGACAGAATGTGTGTTGACCTTTATGATTTACATTCCACTATGTTTCTATTAAATCGCCCAGTTTGCGGCCTTTTCAAGCTCGGCATCCGTATTTACATTCCACTATGTTTCTATTAAATCGAGGTTACAGAGTATTATACTGTAATGCTTACAAAATTTACATTCCACTATGTTTCTATTAAATCTCCGATATTCTCCGCCATCACATCCGCAGAGTCCGTATTTACATTCCACTATGTTTCTATTAAATCACACATGGCGCATATGGCAGATTATATTATAAGGGCATTTACATTCCACTATGTTTCTATTAAATCGTGTTAGTGTATTAGTGTAGCTCTGTAATACTCCTGCATTTACATTCCACTATGTTTCTATTAAATCCAGATTATAGTCTTGACTTTGACACTACAAATACAAATTTACATTCCACTATGTTTCTATTAAATCACCCGAAATGGGAAAGAAATCATCCGCGGGAATATATTTACATTCCACTATGTTTCTATTAAATCTGATACAGCCTTGACAAAGAACCATGTTCAGCAGTCATTTACATTCCACTATGTTTCTATTAAATCCAAAGGCCACGAATACTTTGACGAACTGGAATTGATTTACATTCCACTATGTTTCTATTAAATCCGGAATACATAAGTGTCAACGGAAAGCATTATTTAGATTTACATTCCACTATGTTTCTATTAAATCCAGTCTCCATAATCAGCTATATCTGTACTATATATATTTACATTCCACTATGTTTCTATTAAATCTCAGAGCCAACATATTTTCGCCCATTGGCATCATGTATTTACATTCCACTATGTTTCTATTAAATCGGACAAAGGCCATGAATATTTTGACGAACTGGAATTGATTTACATTCCACTATGTTTCTATTAAATCCACAAGATGCAACTAGCGACGAGACAACATATAAGGATTTACATTCCACTATGTTTCTATTAAATCACAACAACTAACGGAGTAATCAAAACTACATGAGAATTTACATTCCACTATGTTTCTATTAAATCGTATAAACCCAAAATAATCAGCGCCATTTTCCTGTTATTTACATTCCACTATGTTTCTATTAAATCTTGACAAGTTTTCCCACAGTGGCATAATGTTCTATATTTACATTCCACTATGTTTCTATTAAATCTTAGTCCAGAACGCATCATAGTTAGCGTTATTGATATTTACATTCCACTATGTTTCTATTAAATCTGCTTGTCATAGACGCCTTTGTAAACGAGAATCCGAAATTTACATTCCACTATGTTTCTATTAAATCTATAGCCTCCGTACTCCATAGCGCTCTTGTATATATCATTTACATTCCACTATGTTTCTATTAAATCTGTTGATAAGCCGACTTATCCAGCAGAATCATTTTATATTTACATTCCACTATGTTTCTATTAAATCAATTGTAAAAAAGCGCCAATTCCCGTTGCTAGTAAATTTACATTCCACTATGTTTCTATTAAATCCCATTCTGCCGGCATTGCTTGTATCAATACCCAAAATTTACATTCCACTATGTTTCTATTAAATCTGAATTTGTGTCTTTTTATGATTCTTATAGCTTTATTTACATTCCACTATGTTTCTATTAAATCCTTATAGCGAAGTTACTTCCAACAATCCTAGAAAATTTACATTCCACTATGTTTCTATTAAATCACTGGGAATAGAGAATTAAGGAGGTAAAAATACTAATTTACATTCCACTATGTTTCTATTAAATCTTCGGCTCATACTTGCTATAGCAGTAGTGCGCTGGGATTTACATTCCACTATGTTTCTATTAAATCAGAAACAACCCTCGATTTGGCAATAACGACATTGACATTTACATTCCACTATGTTTCTATTAAATCCAGGCTACTATCATCAGCACATTAAAGGGTATCTTATTTACATTCCACTATGTTTCTATTAAATCCAACAACACCAACTAAGGACGGCGGCGATGATGAATTTACATTCCACTATGTTTCTATTAAATCCTTAACAAGCTTTCCCACTGTTGCATAATGTTCTATATTTACATTCCACTATGTTTCTATTAAATCGGTGACGGTGGAGATGGCGGAAGCGGTGGCTCTGGATTTACATTCCACTATGTTTCTATTAAATCTGATATGGTTAGATATGCTTTTCAGTTTGATAAATATTTACATTCCACTATGTTTCTATTAAATCGGCTTATTAATTGCGCCTGTCTGCTGCCGTTTCTGGATTTACATTCCACTATGTTTCTATTAAATCTTTATTCTATTTTTAGAATATTTTTTGCTTGACTTTATTTACATTCCACTATGTTTCTATTAAATCGGCTTTGACGGCCTGAACGATGAAGTTATAACTGTTATTTACATTCCACTATGTTTCTATTAAATCGGAGTTGCACAGCCACAGGCTACCAGGTCATTAGTATTTACATTCCACTATGTTTCTATTAAATCAAGTCTGCCGTTCCATGTGCCGATTCCTATGTCTTTCATTTACATTCCACTATGTTTCTATTAAATCCATAGCCGAGGTTACAGATTCCATTCTGTAATCCCATTTACATTCCACTATGTTTCTATTAAATCACTGGTATACCTAAATACTCATGCTCATAAGCTTTATTTACATTCCACTATGTTTCTATTAAATCGCTAGTCCGTGAAGTGCTGTGGACTATAGTAGTCACATTTACATTCCACTATGTTTCTATTAAATCGCTGACGACACCCGAAGCAAGCTTAATGTATCGAATATTTACATTCCACTATGTTTCTATTAAATCCCTATTGATGATCTCACAAACTGCCCGCAGAATTTAATTTACATTCCACTATGTTTCTATTAAATCGTTATCGGCGACTCAATCGCAATATCTGAGCTTTTTAATTTACATTCCACTATGTTTCTATTAAATCTGATAGTCTTGTACATGCCCTCACACTGCTCTCTAATTTACATTCCACTATGTTTCTATTAAATCGCTCAAAGATATACTGTTCCAGACGCTAATCCTTCATTTACATTCCACTATGTTTCTATTAAATCCCCGCCCCGCAACGCGCTATAATTTATCAAGTCTATAAAGTGATTTTTTGTCGACCCATCATCATGCAATGCTAAATCATACATATACATCACCAACTTTCTTTATTCTCCGCATAAACACTAGATTGTCGATGTCCCTATAATTTTGCAACATTTCAGGTCGACAATGCCCTAAGCATCAAATAAAAAAACTAGTTGCATCATCTTTAACTCCCCAGAATTCTTTGTCCAGCCATCTTTCCTGACGACTTTTAAATATGATCACCGAATCCTGTTGCTTATCAATATACTCATCCAATTCTCTCTGCAGCTTTACAAGTTGCACCTTTGAAATTTCACCTTCAAATACTGAATTTTGAATATGTGTCAGGTACTTCTTGCATATCTTGAATACATGTGACCATCGTTTCCGGCCATTATCATCTAAGCTAATATCGTATACCAGTACAACATACATTTCTCACCACCATATTTTTAATCCTTCATACTGTTTTTCTCCAATTAAATGCTTTATCAATTTATAAGCCTCAAGTCTCATCAAATACTGATACGACACCTGGCGGCCTAATTCTTTATGCATAATTGTTTTTTTCAGGTTCTTTTCCAATTCTTGAGCAATGAGCCTTGAACTCTCCTTTTTCAAATGTAAAAAGTTAAGTTCCTTTGTAAAACTATCTTCTGTAATCTGACGTCTGTTTAATAAGGAAAATATTAATCTGTCACCTATAAGTGGCTTAAATACCTCTGATATATCAAGGCACAGTGAAAATCTTCTTACGCCCGGTTCATGCAAATAGCTTATAGTTGGATTTAACTGAGTTTTATATATTTCACTCAATACCTTTGAATATATAAGCGAGTTTACATATGAAATCAACGAATTTATCATATTATCCGGTGGATGCATGACTCTTTTATCAAAGTTAATCTCCTGGTCGACTATAACATTCCATGCAGAATAATAACTTTTTCTTATATTTCCCTCTATTCCCATCAGTTCTTCAATCGTATTAGATCTGCCAATTTCTCTTCTCAAACTATCAATTTCTCTCATCTGTTGAGAAACATCTTTCCCACGTCCATTATAATACCTCAGATTTCTGTATATATTATCAGCCGCTGCTTCAATAAATTTGTGGGCTATAACCATGCGTTTTGTATAATTAGTATAATGTTCTACCTGTTTCACAAGCAAATTTCCTGCAAGCAACTGTTCTCTCGGATAAAAACTGCCTGTATAGAAATTATAATAATTAAAAAAATGAATCGGTATTCCATATTGCGATATGTATGTCAGAAAAGTTGTATTAAATGACATTTCTGACATAATATATATATCATCTATACGCTCAATCGGAATATCCCGCTTTTCTCCATCATACGATGTAAATCTTAATGTGTTGTCTTTACGTTTAAGATCCCCATCATTATATACATAAAAACTTTGTCCCATAAAACCCCCCTTTAAATAAAACAGAAATCATGATATGCACATTTATTACAGATTTTTTTCTCTTCAAATACTGGTGGATATTCTCCTCTGGATATTATGTCTATATCTTTTAAAATACTGTCCAACTCAGTTTTGTCGCTATCGCTCAGCTCCACAACAAGAGTTTTCTTTATCAAAGGATAATCAATTTTGGCCTTAAGATTACTTACCCCTCTTTTCTCCAAATAATATAAGTAATATTTAATCTGCCATATTCCGGCTTCCTCAATCGCTCTGCTCTTTTTTATCTCGTGTAATTCATTATGGTCTTTTATAAAATCAATATTAATAATATTGTCTATATTTATATGTTTCTCGTCGCGTTTATAGCTCTCCTCATCCAGCAGTTTTCCGAGTTGAACATTCTCATTATCTCTTTCCATCTGTATCTCATTACTGAAATACCATAACTTTCTTTTACACACAAAGTAATAATAGACCATAACACCTGTGATACGATTCTCCATATGCACATCCTCCTACAGGAAATTATCCTCGTCATTTTTATTGAACAAATCCAGGCCTACTCCTGTGCCCGTTTCCTCATCAAATTCATAACGCATCGATGTTCTATGAATATTTGTACCTTCAATACATGTATCTATACCTTCCACACCATATTTGCTCGAATACAGATTAAGACTTAGTGTCCTGTCTAATATGTCCGATCTTATCAACTGCCTAATTTCTCTATCAACTTGCGGCGTTTGCAATAACTCTATCTCTTTTTCTATAATATCGCAGTTATTATAATATTCATCATCAGGAATAAGTGTAATACTGTTTATTTCTCTAAAGTCATTATTCACTTCATCTTTACTTTTATAGTCAAGAGGTTTCAAGTTTTTAAATTTTTTTAAATTCTCATCTATAGTTTTAAAATACCATGTACTTTCTATTTTTTTTACATCGTACACCTCATTTATGTAGTCCCTTTTATCTGTTTCTGACATCAGTTCACCATCATATTTTTTCAAGCTTTCCACGGACCGCTTATAGATATCCTTATCATAAATTCCTCTATCATTTTCATTTTTCACCCCTGATTCATTAACATAAACATATACATTAGGCTGATCCGTATTTTTATATCCCGCTCTATTGCATCGTCCCATTCTCTGCAATAGACTATCCGCAGTTGCCATCTCAGTGAAAAGTATATCAAAATCTATATCGAGACTAGCCTCCACTATCTGTGTTGTTATCCAGATTCCTATTGCGGATTCATCTTTCGAAAAATCCATTATCTTATTTTCCAGTATCCTTCTATGCCTGTTTATATACCTTGAATGGAGTAGATCACAACACATTCCACCTTCAATAATATCACTATATAATTTCTGTGCTTTTGTAACTGTATTACAAATTACAAGAACCTTTTTCTGCTGCCCCTCTTCAACGATATTATCAATGCCTAAATCTCCATCCACCATCTTTATACGATGTCTATCATTAATAGCACTTGCCGAGAAATCCTGATATACATAATCCCTGTCTTCCAACAAACCATACTTGTTCATAAAATACGACATAACTGGTGGAAATGTAGCCGTTATAATTGAGAATTTTCCGCCCATCATGTTTATCTCTTTAAATCCGTATATCAGTGCCGCAACTATCTTGGGTGAATACGCCTGTATCTCATCGATTATGAGTTTCGAATACTTCAATGTAGCAGCAAATACTTCTGTACCAGGAAATTTATACACAAATTTCAACAACTGATCAACAGTACACACTGTAAGTGGATATGCAAGTAGTTTCGCTCTCTCATACCGTTTCTGCTGATCACCAATAGTATCTGAATTGCTTCTTGAGTAATAACTCAGACTGTTTGAATGAAGTATAGCTGTATTTTCAAATTCATATTTATATTTAATCCTCTCATATATCGCATTTGCCGATACCCTAAGTGGCAATGTATAAAACCCCTTATCGCCGTTCAGCCAGAGTAATGCCGCTTCTGTCTTTCCTGAACCTGTAGGTGCTATCATCACGACATTTTTGTCAGAATTAGCTTTCATGTATTCCTGGGCCGGTCGAAGAGATCCCTGCATCTTCGTCTCTATATTTTTGCATAACTTCTTTTCAAAAATATCAACACCTAGCTCTGCTTCCTCATATCCGGAACTAACCGTCCAGTCGAACTTATTCAACATGCCTTTAACAAGCATATATTCACACCATATATCCTCTGGTATTTCTAAAGAGGATCGTCTAACATCAGGTGCATCAGAAAATAGCAATTTATTCCTATTGGTTCTCATAAATTTGAATTCTTCATCACTCAAATATTCCGAAACCTTGCTTTTATACCATTCCTCAGCATATTTTTCTATATAATTATTAGTGTATACATCATCTCTATCATGATGATAATATATTGCAGAAACCAGTATTCTAAAATCATCTTTGAGTAATTCCAAGTTATTACCCATCATTTCTGCACATATTTTTTTCTTGGAAACACTTAACGCACTCAGAAAACCATGTGGAATCTGCGCCACATCACTAGCTAAATGTATATTTGGATTAACTATAGACTGAAACACTAAATTCACTTTACCAACATCATGCCATTCACAGGCTTTCGTGATCAGATACTTTTCTTTGTCTGTAAAATAAGTTCCATATATATCAAAAAACTTTTCTGCACATGCCAAGATTTCTTGTGTGTGTGCTGCCAGTGTTTTTTGCTCTTTATCAGATAGCTTTATATCTATATTTTTCAAGTAGGTTTTTAATTTACATATCAATTCATAGTATCCGTTTTCATCATATTCATTTATCAATGAAATCGTGTTTTCTACAATTCTATCTACCCTATCTTTCGACAGACACTTTCCAACTGACTTTGCATAATACTCCATGCCGGTCTCCCTCCCCATAAATTCCAAAATGTAACTATTAATAGATTCCAATTATGCCAACGCTACAACTGCCCCCAACTCATCGACACACACATCTTCAAATACCGTTCCCTTTGCCATGTGATATACCTTAATCTTGCCACCTTCCTTCTTCCAGCGGCGAAGTCCTTGCTTAGTAATCTCATATTCCTTAGTAAGTATATAAATAGTTCCCAAGTCATCAATCTCACTACTTACCGGCATATAGATATCATTAAGAGTTTCAACCTGTTCGTCTTCACTCAACGTAACTTCCCTGACTGACTGTATATCCAGCAAATCCTCATATCTTCCAAGCGAAGGATATACAACAGGATTATTTAGTCCTTCTAACACCCTATCATAGTCTTTCTCCTCAGGAACTATATGAATGATCATTCTGCTATTACATATCAATTCTACATGAGCTATGCCTTTAAATGCTCCATATTTTTTATCACCTTCATCAATACAAATATTATGGCGTCCTGCCTCATACTTTGAGTCCATAGAAAATGAATATCTTGTATATAGTTCCGACACAGATCCAGAGTTCGTTCCCTGAATACTTACTTTCATTGGATGATACTCCTTGAAGCCACATACAGCATGTACCATCCCGATAACTGTTGAATATGGCGGCATAGGATACGACTCTTTGATGATAAAACTACTAGGTTTCCTGTAATTAGCCGTCCTCTGATAACATTCGATCCTAATTGCTCTCTCCATAATATTCATCAACTTCCTTCTTTAAATGAGTAAATACTTCCGCTACCGTAACTGCATTGATCGTATCTTTTATCTCTTTATCATTTGTGAATATACCACTCATCACGCCTGTCATCGTGTTGTCTTTTATATCATCATTGCTATTGATTACTTCAGATATCAGCCCAACATTCAGGCGAGAATCTTCTACAACAATCCTGTTCTCAAAGAATGGGTTCTTTCTTGAATATCTTCCACCAACCACAAACACAGGACTCAGATTCTCTCTTCTTCCTTTTATATCTCTATAAAGGAACATCACTGTGTCCAGGAATTTCTTAACTCTGTCCGCCTTCTCCTCAGAAGTGATATTTATATCTCCATCAACACCGATCCTATCCAGATCTATTGTTATTGTATATGTATACAAAGATCTGTGGATTTCACTCTGTGCTATACCATTTTCAAGATTCTGTCTCCTTGCAAGTCCCATATTAGTAAGGAACTCTAGATCACTTTTATATGGTTCAAGTGCAACGGCATTACTTAGCCTTACAACTGCACTTCTTGTCATGGCACCTCCCTTTTTATCATCCTCCTTTGAACTGGTCTTCATATAACCAAAAAGATCTATTTCAGGATAATTCACTATACTTGCTGATGGAGCAAACTGTACAACCCCACTTTTTCCATCAACCGGAGTTGTATCCCATCCAAGCTGCTGTATCATGTTGTATCGGAGTGCCTGCCTTGAAATATATGAATACTGCTCATAATTTCCCCTTGTCATCTTTTTTAATGTACTGATGTTTCCTACACCCTCACCATAATTCGCACTCTCGGCAAGGAATACTATTGTAATTGTTAAACCATTTCTACTCATTAATGATCTCCTCCTTCTTCTCATAATGACTACCCTGTAATCCTAATAAAAACGCATAGCCATATTCTTTAAACCTGTTCTGATCTCCAAGACACTCTATAAACTCATTAGGTACCTGTAACTTTGTGGAACAATATACTCTTAATACAATTTCCATAAATTTATTTGCATTTCCCACGGACAATGCATTTAACAGCTGATACACAGTTCCCCTTATACACGAATCATCTGTAGCACCTTTTGCCAAAAGCAATGCTTTACGCAATTCGTAACCACGATCCCTCACACTGTATCGATTCATTATTATTCCTCCTTTTTTCTTATCTGTATCAATATTATGGACATTTGTTCTAAGTTGCACATCATAAACATTTGCTGCTGTGTAAACTACCCCATTTGTTTCAATAACTATTTTCAGTAATGTGTTTAGCAAATCATACTGACTTCTATACCTGAGAATATTCAATATCACACTTTCATGAACATTTATATAATCCGTTCCATTCTTGACATATGGATGCTTACTAAGTAAATCTATACTGTTTTTTATCCCTTTATCATTCAATATAGACAGCACATTCTTGCTAATAACATCAAATGTATAGGTATCCGTATCATTTATTCCCCTTGTTATAACCTGTACATTACTAAGACCTTTTGTCTTTATTCCCAGCAAAATATTTATGGTTCTTGCTATCCATGAACTATATCGTTCTTCTTTCTCTGTGTCTTTCTGTGATTTTATACTTTCGTGACTATACTTGTTATTTGCAGCTAACAAATTATCAATATCACTGCCTACATTCACAAATACATATCGTCTGCCAATTATCAAAAATCCAAGAGGCGCTAAAGCATATATATATGCACAAACCGGACACAGAAAGGCATCCACTTTACAGTTCCAGAATGCAGATCTCTTTCTACTCAAGTCATCTGCCATATCTTTCATGAAAGCTATAGAAACTTTCTCTTTTCCGGATATAAGATTTCCGCAGTCTATACATATATCCTTTTCCTTATCATGTGATTTCTTTATATATTCCCTTAATGGCACAGCAAAGTCAGTCTCAAACACTTCCCTCATGTTTTTTGCTGCATTTGCTCTAAGCAAAAAGCATTTGCCATCCCAGAAACGATTTATATAATTGTACAGTGCACTTTTCATGACAAATGTCTCTTCACATATTGGCTGTTTCAAAAAGTGCAAAAGTTCTTCTAGTTTTCGTTTTACTTCCTGAACATCCATTGTATCTTTTAACTTTTGTACCTGTAGGTCCTCATATGGATGCGTCACACCAAGCTTGTCTTTTACACTGGCAAATCCTGATTTGTAGCTATTAGAAAGTAACTTATCATTGATAAATTTCAACTTATCTTTCATATCTTTAAGCTTAAAGTTGTCATTCTCAATTACTGCAAGAATACTGTTTATCTCATCTATAACCGCCTGATACACTGAATAATCTCTATAATATTTCGTAAACGCTTTAAAATATATATCTGTCCAGTCGCAGTTCAAAGCAAAGTCTCTTGAGAGCCATATTGCCTGTCTATCTGGAGTATATCCGTAGTCTTTATCCTTCTCTGCGCAGATAACATCCTCAAGTATGTAATTGAGCCCAACTATTCCTGCGTTCTTTAGGAAATCTCCTAAATTTATGATTATCCTGTCCACTCTTCTCCCTCCTTTCTACGCGAGTATATCAAATTTACCTTTTCCCTCAGATCTCCTTGCCCCAATTCCTGCCATATACAATAGATTCAACAGATCCCTGTCACCCTTGAGTTTAAATATCCCCAACGAAGCATCTGTATTCCTACCAAACACAGGAATCACAACCTTTTTTGCCTTGATCGGTTCAATCCCAAAACTGTCAGATTTCACAGGTATGTTCATCCTATCGATAAAAATATCTGTATTCTCCCTCAGCGCCTGCTCAAATCCATCCGTATTGTATACATAATACTTATCTGAATTATCATCCGAATTGTGTCTTCTGACGATCAAAGGACTAGACATTCTGATTATTATCTCGTCATCTTTGATCTCATTCATATTCTGAATATACATCGACACCAACTGCATGAAATTTCCCGCCATGGGATACTTCTGATACTTCATTCCCTGAAATGCATTAAAGAACATCATAAGTTCTCCCTGATCAGCATCAGAAAAAAACATTGTGAATTCGTTCTTCTGTAACTCTATGCCAGCTTTAACAAATGCGGCACCAGGAAGATTAAACGAATATGTGTATGTTTTTATTATCGATCTGCTTTTATCATATAACGCATTAAACATATCCCTGGAATATCGTTCTGTTGCCGCCTTGAAGAAACTGAGCATAAGCTGATCCATTTCCTTTGGCAAATGATTGTTCTCCAATTTAAATAGAATTTTTAATTGAAACATTTATATAATTCACCTCCTCTCCTATGATTTATTTTTAACATAAATACTATCATCTGTCAATGTTTATTACATATAAAATATGTCAATGGATTAGTTTTATTATCCTTTATTCATAAATACCTAATTCAACTACTCATATTTGTCATTGATATCTACGTTTATTTAATATATAATCCAACTACATTGTGGAATGTAAATTTGACACATTTTATATGCAATCTATTAATTGTTACATTTTGGAACTATCACAATGTATAAAAGCTTGTATTATATACAAGCTTTTACTTTTATATTATTATACACCATTCACCCATCCCTATCCTACCATTCACCCCCGATTTTCGACCACTCATTCCAGCACCCCCTCGAAATCGACAACATTTACCATCCCTTAACCATGATTATTACCACCAACTCACTCTGTCATTCTCTCCCGTCTATCCCATTCTTCCCAAGAAGGCCGCCTTCCGGCAGCCCCCCTGTCGTTCATCTCAAGCCCCAACTCCGTTCCACGCTGAGAAGTCTATCAAACTCCCTATGCTCGAGGTCAGTTCTTCATGATTGAATGCCTCCAGCACACTCTTCATGGTCTTGGCAAATCTTTTCTCGTCCTTTGTGAGTGCCAGAAGATATGCGGTGTTTCTGGCATCACAGCAAGCGTCATGCTTCTGGCCTGCGAAGTCTATACCTGCATAATCCACCGCCTGGGATGAAGTAATGATCCTTCAGCTTCATTTCTCTGCGAAGCTGAAGTTCAGCAGAATCGCTCCAGCCATACATGACCACTTCTTCTCCAAAACTGATGCACCACTTTATGAAAGCGTCAAATGCGTCTGCAAACACAGGACTATCCTGAAGCTTATCCATGGTTATTCCCGTAAGCTTCTCAACCTTTTTTACCACCTTTTCGTTGAGCTGCGGTTTTACATACATCTTAAATACGCCTATTTTCTCGAATTTTTCATTCATGGCAATGGCCCCGATCTCTATCACCTCATTGGTGCTTATCTTTCTCTCATTTTCATATTTGAAGTCCAACTAGTTCATCTCAAGATCTACAACTATATGTACCATTTTTGCTTCTTTCCTACACCTATCATATTTTTTTCACAATCCTAACTTTTCTCTTATGCAATTCTACCTCATTCAGTGTACTATTTTTTCCGCACCGGGCAAAACAAAAAAGGACAGCCACCAATATAGTAGTCTGTCCCTGTCTGTTTCATATATCATTGTTCGCTGCTTTCACTGACTAGTGTTTCCTTCGCTATCGGTCAAACTTTTCAAGAGCCGTCCCAATCTTCAGATTTCTCTCAGTCGCCATCTTGTCAAACTTTATGA
>ULWV01007452.1_pt1 | contig 20349 bp, 18 predicted proteins | sample 1960651 | NCBI WGS metagenome assembly ULWV01 (sample SAMEA4835820, study PRJEB28245) | human gut metagenome | biome: gut microbiome; material: fecal sample | place: Denmark | collected 2008
TACGCCCAAGTGAATAGCATAGCCGCTTTGGCCACCGTGCTGAAAGTTTGCGCCGATGAGGAGCTTTCGTGGTTTGTCTCCGGCAAGGGGTCGAACCTGCTTGTGTCGGATGAAGGGTATCCGGGCGTGGTCATCGCTTTGGCCGGTGAGTTTAGGGCGTGGCAGTTCGATGAGGAAGAAGGCACGGTGGTCGTAGGTGCGGGTACCATGCTTTCCCGCTTGGTGCAGGAGGCCTTCCACCATGGCTTTTCTGGAATGGAATTTGCCGTGGGAACGCCAGGTACGGTAGGGGGCGCCCTGGTCCAGAACGCTGGCACTGCTCAAGATTGGATTGGCTCGCGCGTCGTTTCGGTTACCACGTTCAATGCGGAACGCGGCCTCCGTCGCTATTTCGCTTCTGAGCTTTCCTGGGGATATCGTTCCTCGTCGTTTTCTTCCGATGAAGTGATCGTTGAATGCGAGCTTCGCTTGCAGAAGGCATTTTCGAGCGCGGTATCGGAGCGCATGAATTCCTTGCTTTCACGCAGAAAGGAAAGCCAGCCGCTCGAATACCCAACCTGCGGCAGCGTCTTCATGAATCCCGAGGGCGAATCGGTTGGCAAGCTCATTGAGGATGCTGGTTTGAAGGGCAAGCGCTGCGGCGATGCTCAAGTGTCCGAAAAGCACGCCAACTTCATTGTGAACAGGGGCAGCGCCACATCGCAAGACGTGGCGACCCTTATCAAAGAAGTGCGACAAGAGGTTAGGAGGCGATATGGCATCGAACTCCAGACGGAGGTCAAGTTCCTCGGGTTCCCGGGCGACTTCTTCGAGGAATAGGGTTTCTACCAGGCCCACTTCGGTAAAAGGTCGCCCTAGCCAGAGTCGCACTCTGCGCAGTTCGCAACGATCTGGCTATGCCTCCGCTCCTGCACCGCGTCCATCTGCGCGAAGGTCCGCTCAAGCAAGCACGCGCAGACCGTCTTCGGGAGGCGGTGCTCGCTCGGTTCGCGGGAACCCTTCTTATCGGCAGGGCAGCGGATATCGTGATGGCGATTTGCGTTCGGTAAGCGTTTCTGAAGTGCGCAACGCCTCACGGTACAGCAGGGCGCGCACAGGCTCATCGCGAAAGGTGATGGGTGTTTTCGTCACCATTGCGGTGCTGCTGGGGGTATTTGGCATAGGTGGGTTTGTGCTCTCGAACTCTGGTGCATTTGCGGTAGAACAGGTTACCGTTTCTGGCGCGGACCATCTTTCCGGCGATGAGCTTACCGAATTGGCTGCGGTGCCGGCGGGTTCCACTTTGCTCAATGTTGACGCAAATGGCATTGCTACAAGGCTGGCCGCTAATCCGTGGGTGAAAAGCGTTTCGGTTGATCGCGTGTTTCCCAGCACGCTGAATCTGAACATTACCGAACGGAGCATTTCCGCGGTGGTTGCCGTAACGGTTGATAGCTCGAATACGGTTGAGCGTTGGGCTCTTTCTTCCGATGGCATGTGGCTTACGAAGATTCCCGACGATCGCAACAGCGCCGAAGGCAAGGCTTTGCCCGATTCGGTGTATAACGATGCGGAAAACGCGCTCGAAATCACCGATATTCCGTATGGATCCACGCCAGAAGCTGGTTCATACTGCAACAACTCAAATGTTGAGAATGCGCTGGGAGTAATCGACGGAATGACTACCGAACTGGCGGGCCAGGTCAAAAGCGTGGCGGCAGCCAGCAGCGATTCAACCACGCTCACCTTGCAAAACGGCATCGAAATCGCCTTTGGAGACTCTAAGGACATTCGCGACAAAGAGCGCGTGTGCCTGCAGCTCATGAAAGAGCACGAGGGGAAGATTTCGTATATAAATGTGCGTGTTGTGAATAAACCGGTTTGGCGCTCCGTTTAACGCCTAGCAGGAAGCTGGTTGTTTTGCAATCAGCAGGCCATTGTGTAAAATAATCCAAGTGTCTCCAGGGGCTTTCTGTCCTTGTGGGGCAGCGCTGAAATGAAATCGAAAGCGAGCACATAATGCAACAGATTCTTGGCAACGATAATCTTGCGGTTATCAAAGTTGTCGGCGTTGGCGGTGGCGGCACGAATGCTGTAAACCGCATGGTTGAAGCCGGCATCAAAGGCGTTGAATTCATCGCCGTTAATACTGACCGTCAGGCCCTTCTTCTTTCCGATGCCGATAAGACTATCCATATCGGCGAAGAAATTACCCGTGGTCTGGGTGCAGGTGCCAACCCCGAGGTTGGCTGTCAGGCAGCAGAGGAATCCCGTTCCGAGATTCGCGAAGCTCTTGCCGATGCCGACATGGTTTTCGTTACCGCAGGTGAAGGCGGCGGCACTGGTACCGGTGCAGCTCCCGTAGTTGCAGAAATCGCTCGCGAGGAAATCGGTGCCCTTACCGTCGGCATTGTCACCAAGCCCTTCAGCTTTGAGGGTCGTCTTCGCCGCAATCAGGCAGAGCAGGGTATCGACTATCTCTCTCAGAAGGTAGACACCCTCATCGTTATCCCGAACGATCGTCTGCTCGAGATTGTGGAAAAGAAGACCAGCATGCTCGATGCATTCCGCATCGCCGATGATACGCTGCGCCAGGGCATTCAGGGCGTTACCGATCTCATTACCATTCCTGGTCTGATCAACCTCGACTTCGCCGACATCCGCACCGTCATGAAGGACGCGGGTACGGCAATGATGGGTATCGGCCTTGCTTCTGGCGATTCCCGCGCATTGGATGCTGCGCAGCAGGCAATCAACTCCAACTTGCTCGAAACCTCTATTGCGGGCGCTTCTCGCATCCTGTTCTCTATCGCTGGCGGTCCTGACCTGGCTCTTTCCGAGGTCGATGAAGCTGCTAAGGTCGTCGAAGCTGTTGCCGACGAAAACGCTAACATCATCTATGGTCAGATCGTTGATGAAGAGCTGGGCGACACCATCCGCATCACGGTTATCGCAACCGGCTTCAAGGCTACAAGCTCGCAGCCTGCTATCGACTTCGGTCGCCGCGATAACGCATTTGGCTCTTCTACCGCTTCTGCTCAGAAAACCAGCAGCTCTCAGCGCCCGCTGTATCCTTCCGAGCCCCGTTTTGCCGACGAGGATTACATCCCTGATTTCCTGAAGCGTCAGTGAATTACATACTTGCATTGTTTGCTTTCAACGTAAGAAGGCTTTTTATGACGACCCTTGTTCTACCCGACCCTGAGTTGACCAAGGGTCGTTTTGCGTCTATTCCCGCTTATTCCGACGAAGCGCTCTACGCTGCTACCGGCGTGCGCATCGCGTTTACCACGCGCGAAGGCGGTGTGAGCGAAGGACCATACAATTCACTCAACCTTGGCTCTCATGTGAAGGACGACCTTGTCAGTGTCCAGGAGAACCGCCGCCGCGTTCAGCAGGCTTTCGCATGCGAAGATGCGCCCCTGTTTGTTCCGAATCAAGTTCACGGTGATACCGTGCTCGAGCTGGGCAATTCCAGGAGTATTGACACGGCGCTTGCACCTGCTCAGGCGCATGAATTAGCTCTGCAGGCGCAAGACGGAGCCGATGGGTTGGTGGTGCATGCCTTAAATGCAGCAGCCCTTCTGTGCTATGCCGACTGCGTACCCGTTATCATCGTTTCTCCAACGGGGCGCTTTGCGGTAGTGCATGCGGGTTGGCGCGGGGTGGACAATCTTATTTCCGTGAAGGCGGTGCGCAGTATGGCGTATGCGGACGAGGCCCTGTTGGGTGCCGACGCCGCTTCGACCTACAACGTCTATATCGGTCCGCATATTGGGCCAGAGTGCTTTGAGACGGGTGCGGATGTACATGCTCGTTTCGTGTCTCAATTCGGGGATGAGTGCGCTTTCGACGGCAACCATATCGATTTGGCGGAAGGGCTTCGAATCCAACTTGAACGGGCAGGCGTAAGTCGCTTGCGTATTTGCGATTTGGCCAAATGCACGGTATGTGAGAATAGCGAATTCTTCTCATACCGTGGGCAGGGTGGTACCTGCGGCCGCCATGGTGCCTTTGCCGTCAGGACCCGCTAATGCCCGATTCGGGCAGGGGAAGTGGTGGCTGGAAGCTCATGTTGCTTCTTCTTTTGCTTGCAATCGAGGCGGGAATCGCGTCATTTTGGCTTTCTGTTGCTGGTTCGTTGCTAAAAATATGCCTGGCAGCATGGTAGGCGCGGTATTCTAAAACGTAAATCGAAAGGAGCTCCTTCTATGAGCACGGCAACGAGATATAAGCATGTACGTTCTGAGGTTGACCAGGTTTGCAAGGAACTTGGTCGTGATCCGGAAGAAGTTTTGCTTCTGGCTGTTTCCAAGACGGTAGACGTTGACCAGGTGCAACTGGCTATCGATGCGGGCGCAAGGGCGTTTGGCGAAAACCGTCCCGATGAACTGGTACGCAAGCAAAGGGCCTTCCCTGATATGGAGTGGCATTTCATCGGCAACATCCAGTCGCGCCGCATTCCTGAAATTGTTTCTGCTGCTACGCTTATCCATTCGGTATGCAAGGAAGCGCATCTTGCCAAAATCGATGCAGCTGCTGCGGCAATCGACAAGTGCCAGCGCGTTCTGCTCGAAGTCAACGTTTCGGGCGAGGAAAGCAAAAGCGGCTTTGAGCCCAGCGAGGTTAAGGGCATTATCGAGCGGGCACGTAGCCTTGAGCATGTTAAAATCGAGGGCCTTATGAGTATGGCGCCACGTGCTGAAGAAGGGCTCATCAATGCAACGTTTTCGGGCCTTGCCAACTTGGAAAGTGAGCTTAACGACACGTTTTCCCAGGAAGAGGGTACTGCTCGTTTGTCTGCTCTTTCTATGGGCATGACCGAAGACTGGCCAGTGGCGTTGCGCTATGGCTCTACCATAGTGAGGATTGGGCGTGCTATTTTCAGCGATTCGTTCGAAAACGCGTAAGGCAGCCTCTTTATTTGTTTGATTGATCAGAAGGGAAGACCATCATGGATTTTCCGCGTCCCTCTATGTCGGCAAGTGAACTGTTCGGCGATTTGAAGGACAAGCTTGGTTTCGGCGGCGGTCGTTCGGATCGTCGCGATGATTACTACGATGATCCCTACTACGACGACTATGCCGATCCCGAGCCAGCTCAGGGTCCTTATGATTCTGGTTACGACCCGGATACCTACGGCGATCCTTATGATCGCCTGGAATATACCACGCGTTCCACGGGGTCTTCCCGTTCTGTAGGTTCGCGATCGAGCCGCTTCTCTTCGGCTCAGTTGGTAAGCTCGGGCGATATTCGTGCAACCACGAGTGCTTATGGCGTATCCGATGTTGCAGCAAAGCCCACCATGGAACTTCCCAGCGTGTCTCATCGCACGGAAGCTGAAGAAAAGAAATCGGTTTCTAAGATAGCTGAAGATTTCAGCATCCCTGCATCATCGTATACCGATTTCGTTTCGCCCTATAAGCAGAGCTCGTCTGCAAGTGCTTCTTCTTCTTCGGCTGGCCTCGACTCCCTGTTTACTCCATCCGCGGCTCCTTCCGGTTCTGTTTCGGGTTCGTCTGATGGTGCCAATGTGGGCTCCGCCCATGGTACGAGTCTTGCTCGCGAGATCGTCGTCCTCAAGCCGGCGTCATATGAAGACGCGTCCTCGATCGCCCAATCGGTTCGTGCGGGCAAGATTGTGGTGCTGTACCTTCGCCAAACCGATCCGGCTCTTTCCAAGCGCGTACTTGATTTTTCGTTCGGCGTTGCTTCTGCTCTCACTGCGCAGGTTGATTGCCTTGCCGAGAAGACGTTCGTAGTCCTTCAGGGCAAAGAACTCACGCTCGAAGAGAAACATAACCTGGCTAAACAGGGTGTGTTGAAGTCGTAGTCTTTTAAGGTGCCCATTACGAGCATAAGGAGTTTTAGTACATGATCAGCATGCTTTTGGTCAGCTTGGCCGATGCATACAGTTTTGTGATCTTCGTGTATGTGATGATGTCCTGGATCCCCATGGGTGGGGGCATCGTTACCGATGTTTACCATGCGCTGGGAAAGATCTGCGATCCGTTCCTTGACCTGTTCAGGCGCTTCATTCCTCCTATTGGAGGAATGGTGGACGTTAGCCCAATCGTGGCATTGCTTGTGCTACAGTTTGGGGTACGTCTGATAGTAAATTTTTTAGCTGTACTTATCTAACGCAGCTGTTTGAATAGCCAGATAAGGGGAGTTTTCTATGGCCATCACCTCTTCCGACATCCAGAATCAGAGCTTCAAGATCGAGCGTCGCGGTTACGACGTTGACGAAGTGGATGTATTTCTCGAGCGCGTTGCTTCCGAGATTGACGATCTGAATGACGAAATCGCTCGTCTGCGCGTTCAGGTTAAAGAGGCAGCCTCTGCTTCTCGCACTGAGGCTATCTCTGAGCGCCCGGCTGCTGCGTCTGACGAAGAGGCAAAGCCTGCAGGCATCGATCCTGCTTTGGTTGCCGAGAAAGACGCGATGATCGCCGAGCTCGAGGCGAAGTTGCGCGACCGTAAGAGCGATGACACCGCTATCGCGCAGGCTCTTATTGTTGCTCAGCGCACCGCTGATGAAATTGTTTCCAAAGCCAAGGCCGATGCTGGGCAGACCCGCCAGAACGCCGAAGACGAAGGTCGTCGTATCCTCGAGAAGGCCAATGTCGAAAAGCAGAAGGTCATCGATCACATCAACGAGCTTTCTTCCAGCCGCGAAAAGGTTCGCGAGCAGTACCAGGATATGCTGAAGGAATTCATCGGCTCCGCAACTCAGCGCCTTGCCGAAATCGGTGGCGAGGTTACTGCCGGTATCGACATTCCTGCCGAATTGCTTGAAATGACTACGTTTGATGCTACAAGCTCCGCTGGCACCCAGCAGAAAGCTGAGGCCGAAAGGCCCGCTGCTGCCACTTGGGAACCCAGCCCTGCTGTGGCAACCTACACTACGCCCACGGTAACGCCCGGAGCCTCCGCTCCTGCAACACCGAAGCCTTCAACTGCATCGAAGGATTTCTCCGGTTATGGCGATGCAGACGATACCTTCTCGTTTGACGATATGGACTAGTTTTAAGGGCTTGCCTATGGCAAGCCTTTTTTTCGTGCGAAACGCAATGACGCTGCGCAGTTTGGTTGCGCCGTCCTAACGGACAGCGCAAGTCATGCGAAACGCAATGACGCTGCGTGGCGTTCTGACGGCACAAGTAAATTTCAAAGCCCATGGGGGCGGCACATTAGGCCAGCCCCATGGGCTTTTCAATTTCCCTGCACTCGTCAGAACGCCGCTCGCTGATTTACTGGCGCATGCCCGGACTTTTCTCGTCATCATACTCACCTGAAAGGCACTCGCTGATTAACTGGCGTATGTCCTACGCTGTTGCTGCTGCCCGCCTGTGGCTGCCGCCCGCTGCGCCGCTAGTCTTGTGCCATTTACAGCTCCGCTGCACCTGCGCCCAATGTCCGTCGCTGCTGGTGCGGGAGTCCTTTCGCCATCTGCGCCTGCCAGAGGGATTTTCGCTCTTTTGTCTGCATCTCTTTTCAGGATTCGCCCCGTTATGGTGATCTTCCCTTTGCGAAAACGAATAATCCGGCGTCCGTGCAACTTTTTTGCGATTGCGGACTCTCTTTTGTCCGTGCAAAGTACAAACTGACTGCCGATCAGCCGATTTGCTGCGCTTTTGCGCCTAGATACGCGCTTTGGCGCCCCGCAGCAATCCCCAATCGCAAAAAAGTTACAATTTAGGGCGTTTTTCTGTTTTTGGGCTCCCAAGATAGCCTCGAACGACGCAGCGGGATGAACCTTGGCCCGGCGCGTGAGCAAGGTGGACCTGGCGGCGCTGTGGGCGATTTCGGGAGGGCGCTGGGGTGGAGTGCCCGGGTGCAGCGCTGGGCGGCTTTGGGGACGGGCCCGCTGGCCGGCATCATGGAGTGGTACCGAGCCTGCGTTATCAATGAGGTGTTTGGGCTCAATGCCTGGTGTTTAGAAAAAGAAATGCCGCCCAAGGGGACGGCATTGAAATGTGAGTGAGCCTATAAGCCGGGTTCTGTAATCGGCAACCATTTATCTCGACTTTGCGTCGCCGCAAAGCTCAAGCACGCAACCCGAATGCACGGAAGAAAGGTGACGCTTTCAGGTAGATCAACCATGTTGTCGAGCTGGGGTGATTGTGTCAAGCCAGGCATCGCCAGGACAACGGCGACGAACGAGCCGTCCTGATTCATGCCTTTGTCGTTGTTAACCTTGATGATCTTGGGATGCTCGGTATCGAATGAAGCAAAGGAAGCCATAACGTACGGCTCTTTTACGTTGCGCGAAGTGCCGTCTACGTTTACCGTGGTGGCGGTGTTGTTCTCGTAGTCCAAGGAAGCTTCATTGCCGGCAACGTTCTTCAGCACTGAAGGGTCCACAGTTTCATTGTTCAACTTACGGCCTTAGGTAACGGAGAAAGGCAGCTCCTTGTTGGTGATACCTGAGTAATGGACGTCCTTGCTGTTTGTGCTCCACTTTGGTGTCGTCTTGCGCGAAGGTGATTATGTCGTCGTTGGGCGCGATGGCCTGCAAGTCGGATTCGTCGGACGTCACATCAGCCCCGAAGGGCTTTTCGGCCACTTGACTACGGCAATGTCTTTGTGCTCGCCAGAAGGAGTGGTGGTCGCCTTTGAGCATTCAGCCTTTTTGTGGGTGGAACCATGGGCGGTGATGGAATCCTGCTCTTGCTCTTAGGTGTGCTGTCTTTGCGCAACGGTGGCGGTACTGGTCTGCTCGGTAGTTTGTGCATCCTATATGTTTTCCGCTTACGCTTTGATATGGACTTTGGACGGCTTTCGAGCAACGGAAAGGGCTTCGTGTGCTATTGCTTTGCTGGGGTTACAGTGAAAGAGGACGCATGAAGTTTTCAGATAGTGTTGTTATGTTTGATTATGCCAAATTTCCGATTCTCGGAAATTTGGCAACTGGGGCAGTGATCGGATTAGATTCTGCCGAAGAGCGTGTTTGCAGAGATACGTTCGAGGCTGGGTCTAAGGAGTTATCTACGGACGATTTTTCTCCTGAGTTCTGTAGCGCTTTGAGCGAAGGGAAATTCTTTCGAGAAGAGCACGATGGAAATCTATCAAGATCTGCATATCTTCATGTGACACAAAGATGCAATTTGAATTGCGTCGGGTGCTATTCCGTGAATTCGAAACGTAATGCTTCGCCCGATCTCCCTCTTGCGGATATCGAAGTCATTCTTACGAAATTGAAGGGGCTGAATGTCGATAGTCTGGTTATTTCAGGCGGGGAACCTTTTTTTGCGGAAAGACTTGCCCGATATTGTTTCTTTTGCAAAGACGAAGGGTATAAGGAGCGTTTCTGTAATAACGAATGGAACCAGCATAAAGAGAGAGATCCTTCAAAGGTTGTCTGGTGCTGTGGATAGAATTGCTGTTTCGTTTGATGGCTCTTCTTCTAGTTCCGAATCGTATATCCGTGGATATCAGCGGTTTGCTGATCTAAAAAAGAGCATCCTTGCGATTGAAGAAGAAGGGATAAACGCTCATATCATAGCGACGATTCACGCTTTTAATATTCAGGATATTCCTTCATATTTTGAGTTAGCTCGCTCTTTGAATGTTGGCATCAACTTTAGTCTGCTGTCATGTACTGCTGATGATAAGCATTCGAAGAGGCTTATTCCCGACGATAATGCGCTTGAGCGCTTGGCTGAAATCTTGATAGAGAACGCCGGTCAAAATGCATTTTCTTGTGGCTTTAATTTGAACGGTTCTATTTCGGCAAGAGGTTGGTGCGGTGCCGGCCGAACCTGCTTAAGCGTATCCCATGAGGGGCTCCTGTATCCCTGTCATATGTTGCAGTTTGATGGCTATACCATTGCGAACTTGTTGAAGGATAGTCTTGCGGATGTCGAAGAAAAAATTGATAATTCACCCTTTTCGACTCTGGACGTTGAATCAATTTCAGGATGCTCGAATTGCGGCATGAAGTATTTATGCGGCGGAGGCTGCCGTGCCCGTTCATTGTATGCCTATGGTGACGTCCGATCCTGTGATCCGTATTGCGCCTTAGCCAAAAAATTTTATGGTCTGCTTGGCGATTTGCTTAGAAGATTCTATGCGTAACCGATTGATTCCTACCGTTAACATGAGCAATTATGGACATAGTTTATTGGTAATAGTAAGCAATAATTAGTTAATAGTTTTTATTAATTAGTTAAGGAGATAGAATGCTTTTTTATTCCATTCCAAATCAACAAGTTTCAAGTTGCTTGAATATAGGGCTTCCTAATGGCTGCGTGACCATTGGCCTTCAAAGTTTGCCTCTCAAAAAGCCGAAGTTGGACTGCTGATAACGGAAGGAAGACATAGTTGTTTGGGGAATCAAACGAAGCAAGGGCTTCTTTACTTCGCCTGGAGAGTATCGCAAAGCCATTGTATGTTGCCTTGCGAGTCGTTATGGCGACATTCGTCATTGGATGGAGTTTGCTCTTTGTCGCATTTTTCGTTTCCTTGGTAACCTCACAAGTTGGTTTGTGTGACTTGGTCTGTCATCTTCTTTACGCTGTTCCTGTTGCGGTGTCTGCTTTCATAAACATTTATATCCTTTACGTAATTGGAAGTATTTGCAATTCGATACGCCATGGGAGCAGTCCGTTCACTATGCATACTTCTCGGCAAATTAAAGTAGTGAGTTTTTTGCTGCTTGCCAGTTTTGTCCTTCAGGCGGTTGTCTCCGTGATTCCTTTTGATGGTTATTCTCTTGGTGTTATGCGAATTGGCTTGGCGAAGCAAGGGGATGGAGTGGTGGCGGATCTGAGCATTTCGACCTTGGTGGCTTCGGTTATTGGCTTTATTCTGTCATATGTGTTTAAATACGGAGAATTGTTGCAGCAGTTGTCGGACGATACGGTTTAGGGGCATATTTTTGGCTATAGTGTTCAACTTGGACAAATTGCTTGCCTCGAGAAAGATGCAATCCGTAGAGCTGGCAGAAAAGCTTGAATGCACGGTTCAGACGGTATCGAGGATAAAAAACGGGAAAATTCGTGCGTTAAGAATTGACAGTCTTGATAGGATTTGTGAGGTTTTCGATTGCCAACCTGGTGATTTGCTTGAGTATCTTAGCGATGAAGAGGCTGAAAAAAGATACGGTGAGACCTTTTTGGAGGAGTATAAAAAGTATCATAGTCAATAGATGCTATTGCACTTGATGATGGGCACTGGAATTCACCAGCGCCCATTTTTTATGTTCAAAACCGCTTACCGTTCAGGTCAACCGCCTATTATCGGTTTCTCTCTAAGTACTAGTAAATAATGCTTAACTTTAAGAAGTTAAAAGAAACAGTTAATTTCTTAATATATTATTTCCATTAGGGAGGCTTTTATGAGGCATGGTTACCATAACTTAACCAATTACAGAATGCTTCATATTGCCAAGGATTCGCCATTTTTCGAAGAGTATGCTCAGGCGAAAAATACAGAGTCTTTTTCTTGCGAAGTCCCTTCGGATTGGGCGTGTCAGCTTGATTCAACCTGGAGGTATTTATTTCCCGCAAAGGTGAACTTGCCTGATCAGGGATGGAAGATCCACCTAAGCTCATGTCCCACGGAAGCCCAATTGCTGCTCGATGTTGTGGGTGGCTTTTTAGTCAAGAAGAGAGTTGCTTTCAAGCATTTGGTATCGTATGGGAGCTTTCTGAGACTGAACGGTAAGAATGCAAATAGGTCCTCTTCGGGCAAATTTATAACAATCTATCCAGGGTCAGTTGGCGACTTCCTTGCTCTTTTGGAAGAGTTAGAAGGTCTTTTGGGGAATTTCCATGGTCCCTATGTGTTGTCTGACATCAGATACAAGGAAGCTCCGGTTTTCTTCCGCTACGGTGGTTTTCGATATCTTTTGGAAGAAGATGGAAAGGGCGTCTCCAGGCTGGCAATACGAAGGCCGGATGGCTCTCTGACTGAAGATCAGAGAAAGCCATTCTTCGTCTTGCCTGATTTTGTTTCCGTTCCCTTTGGCATAAAGAAACAGGTCGATGCTCGTATCAACCCATCAGATGAATTTGAGCTTCTTTTCGCTCCTTATTCAATTTTGGAAAGCCTGCATTTCAGCAATGCGGGTGGGGTTTATCGTGGGGTTAATCTCAAGACTGGTTGCGAGATTGTGGCCAAAGAGGCTCGGTCGTATGCTGGCTATTCTTCTTCCGATTGCGATGCGGTGCTACGCTTAAGGCATGAGCGGTCGATGCTCATCAGACTGCAGGGAATTGAGGGGATTCCCTCTTACTACTCGTATAAGACAGTTTGCGGACACGAATTTCTGGTCGAGGAATATTGTGCCGGGGTCACTTTGCAGTCTTGGGTTGCCAGTAATTATCCTTTTCGTCTTGGAGAGGACGATGCTCTTCGCTATTCCGAGAGAGCCTTGGTAATTGCTCGACAAATGCTGGGCCTCTTGGATGCAGTTCATGGCGCGGGCGTTGCCTTGATGGATGTTAATCCAAAAAACTTCATCGTTGATAAAAATCTTGCAGTAAGCCTTATCGATTTTGAGGCATGTAGCGATATCGATGGGGCTGATTCGGCGTGCTTGGGGATGCCTGGTTTTTCTCCGCTCTGCAAATGTGCCAATAAAGAGAGGGACGAATTCGGCTTGGCATGTGTTTTGTCCTATCTCTTTTGGCCTTCTTGGAGTAGTTCTTTCTCTCCACGCTCTCTTTATGAGCGGCTTCCTCTTATAGATAAGCATTTTCCATCTTCAGTTAAGGACATGCTGGAAGAGCAATTGTCTTGTATGGCTTCCCGTATATTTGATTCCCCGTTTGGCTTGGTGCCGGTTGGGAGTGAAAAAATCGATTCGTGCAGCTTTGCGCAGCGTTTGGCTGCAGGAATTGCAAAATCGAGAAGGCCCGATGATTCGGAGGGCCGTCTCTATCCTGGTGATGCTACACAATTCTTGCATGGGCCTTTAGGCCGATTGGACATAGAGACTGGCGCTGCGGGCGTTGCTCTCATGCTTGGTCGTTTTGGGCTTGATGTTTCCTCTGATGTTGAATGGATCACGACGAAGCTTTTGAAAAGCGAAATCTCTTTGCATTTTCATGGACTGCTTCGTGGAACAGTGGGAATAGCAAGCGTTTTTTCGCAGCTTGGATATTGTGAAAAGGCAATAGGTCTGCTTCCTCTTTCTTTACCGTATGGTCCCTCTGATGATATTTCGATAAGAAGCGGAATTGCTGGAACGGTTCTTTCTCTCTTGCAAATCAATTCAGATTGCGGCTGTCCCCAGGTGAGAAAACTCCTTGGAGAATCTGCTGATTTTTTGCGAGATTCCGTATTGAAGAATCTCGAACCAGTAAGTGATGGCGCGGAAACCGGGAATGCCGTTGGATTGTTCGATGGCTGGTCTGGTGCGGCATTGGCTTGCCATGAGTTGGCTGCATGCTTTGTCGAGCAATCGGCTGAGTGGAATCGCTTGGCTAACGTTTGCCTCGAACACGAACTTTCGGGACTCGATGTAAAACCTGATGGCTCTTTGTCAGTTGATTATTCGGGAATTGATTTTGGGTACTTATCTGAGGGCATTGCGGGTATTGGGGTTTCACTTGCCTTATGCAATGCGGATGGATATGCAAATGAGCTTAAAGCTATTTCTTCTTCGCTCAAAGAATACGTTGCCCTGAACGGTGGCTTGTTCCATGGGCTATTAGGCAAAGCAGCGGCACTTCTCTGCATTGATGGGGAGGAAAACGCTGATGTTATTTCAGCAATGGTGAGGAACGTGATAGGGGAGTTTTGCTTTCAGGAGCAAAGCCAAGATTTCGAGGGGCCAATTTGGGCCTTGGGAAATGGTGGTTCTTGCTTATCGGTTGATTATTCAACTGGTTCCGCTGGGCTGATCGGATTTCTCCTGTCTTCGGTCGAGCATCCTTTTGGATGGTTTCCCGTTTCTCTTCATTGATATTAATATGCGCACAAATCAAGGAAGGAGGTGAAGGAAATGGGTTCTATGTTGGATCTTCAGTCGCTCGAAGCCTCTAGCGATGCAATCGATCCTAGGGCATCTGGAGCTAGCTTTATGTGCAATGGCGATAACAGCTCTGTGAGCCTTTGGTGCGGCTAAGCAAAGATAGTGCCGGGCATGCTTTCGCATGCCCGGCAATTGCAGAAAGGGCGTGATTCTTCGATGTCAGCCTTGATTGATGCAAGGGGAATAGAAAAGTCTTTCATGTACGGCAAAGGAAAAAAGCTTCGGAAGAACAGGGTGCTGAATGGGATTGACTTTTCGGTTAACGTGGGTGAGTTCGTTTCTATTGTCGGCCCAAGTGGGTCGGGAAAAACGACCCTGTTGAACTGCCTTTCGGGCCTCGAAGAGATAGATTCGGGCTCTATTGCCCTTGATGGCAACTTGATTTCATCAATGAACACTATAGAGAGAGACGAAGTCAGAAGGCGTTTGGTCAGTTTCGTATTTCAGAATTTAAATCTCATTCCATCGCTGAATGCCGTAGATAACGTCTGGATTCCCGCTCGACTTTCTGGAAAGAAAGCTACGAAAAAAGATGCGCTAGCTTTGCTTAGTGGCCTTGGTATCGCCGATAAGGCAAAGGACTATCCAGATTCATTGTCGGGAGGAGAGCGGCAGCGTATAGCAATAGCGCGATCCATGGCTACTGATTCTCCAATAGTATTTGCAGACGAGCCTACAGGATCTCTTGATGTTGATAATACGCGAGCGGTGATGGATATAATGCGTCGCGAATCGAAGCAGGGTAATCGTGCTGTTGTGATGGTAACCCATGATCTGACGGCAGCTTCTTATTCCGATCGTGTTGTGATTCTGAAAGATGGGATGGTTGCTGCGGAGCTCAACCATCCCGCCCCGCATGAAATAGCCCTTTTGCTGGAGGGGTAACCATGTGGCGTTTGTTCATTTCTGACTTAAGGAATAGATGGCTTGATTGGGTGGGTATTATTCTGGTCGCCTTCTTTTGTGGCGTTGCTAGCGGTTGGTCCGCCTTGCTCATATCTTCGTCTTATGGGCTAGAGGGGGCGGCTTCGAGGCAGCTGCTCAATGCGGGAACCGCAACACTGTTTCTGACATGGATTGCTTCCATTCCCGTATCTGCCTCTGTGGCGCGACTTGTTGCAAAGAAAAAAGAGCCATCTTACTCTGTGTGGCGGTTGCTAGGCATGCGCAGGAGATATGTAGGACTTTGCTTTTTTGTTCAGATAGCAATTGCTTCGTTTCTTGGCTTGATGTTGGGTTTCATTGCTTTCGGCTTTGCGATTCCTTGCTTTGATGTCTTTGTTTGTTTGGGGGCTTGTCTTGATTTTCCGGTTGTCGCCTTGGTCGCTTGCGTTGAGCTCCTTGCGTTTGTTCTTGGTGGGTTGAGCAGTGTGCATTCTTCCCTGAATGTTTCCCCTCTTTTAACCCTGGGCGGTCAATTGCCATATAGAAAGAAAATCGGCGCCTTCCGCATCGTTGTCTGTGCCTTGTTAGTTGTTGGCCTTTTTTCGTTGATTGCAATTTCCGTCGAGTCAGACCCGCTGGCTCGAATCAGTTGTCTTGTATTCCTCCCCTTTGTTGTTGCTTTGTTCTGCTCTGTCGTTTTGAGGCCGTTGCTCCCTTGGGTGGTGAAAACGTGGACGGCTGTTGCTCCTTGGAGGGGCTCTCCGGTCTGGCTGGTTGCCCAGAGCAAGGTACTTTTCTATTCCGATGAATCTGTGGCGATACAAATGCCTATTGCAATAGGCATTTCGCTGGTTGCGGGGCTCATTGCTGTTGTTGATGCTCTGGTTGTCTATCTGAGGGGTCAGGGAATCGAAGCAAGCGGGATAAGCACTGAACAGCTGCTGTCCTTTCTCGGTGCCCCTATTTTAGTTTGCGTTGCTGGAGCTGTGGCTGTTGTTGCAATGACGGCAAACGACAGGGTTCTTGAAGGAAGGACGTTCATTTCGTGTGGATCGAGTCATAGATCGATCTTCGAAATGATGATATGTGAGTCGTTCATCCATGCGTTTAATGCGCTCATCGTTGGCATGGCGTGCGCATTATCTTCTGGGGCTATTGCTTCTGCCGTTTGTTCGGTTAGCCTCCCCTTATCTGCCTGCTTAGTTTCCTCGCTGTTGATTTTCGCGCCTTCTTTTGCGGTCGTTCTATCTCCCATGCTGATGGTGCTGCCAAGCGTAAGCGCTGGAAAAGTTCTTTTAGCTCGTAAGGCCGTGGAATAGAAAAGGGAGGTTGCTTTGTCGTCTTTTTCTCCGATAGAGGGAGTCCGATTCCATGCGAACAATAATCGTTTTATTAAAGAGGTATGTCCCTTCTTTGGGGTGGGTGTTTGTCGCTTGCTTGGCTCTGGGGCTACTCGGGCAGATAATTTTGCTGGCTCAGCCCCAATATGGTGGAGCTTTGATTCAGGCTGCACAGGAAGGGGCAAATGCTTTCGACCCCTTGATAATCCTGCTGATCCTTCTTGCTGCAAGCGCCCTATTGACTATGGGCCAGCAGGTTCTGATTGCCAAGATAGGCGAGGGACTAGCTAAGCGAATAAGAGGCCGTCTATCCCGTTCGTTCTTTGCTTTGTCGGTTTTGAGCCAGGAAGCTCGACCTTCAGGTTGGTATTCTCAGCGCATTGTAAGTGATGTTGAATTGGTTAAGAGACTCCCTGGGCAGCTTGTTTCTCTTGTTCAGTCCTTGTTCGTGTTTTTCGGATCATTTGTTGCCCTGGTTCTCATTTCCCCCATGACGTTTGTTATTGGTTTGGGGTTTGGATTGCTATCCTTGCTTTTTTCGGTCGTTGCATCGCGCCCGATGTCGGGCTACAGGAAAGAGGTTCAGGAGCTTCTTTTGCGTATTACAGTAAAAACCCAGGAATTCGCTCTCACGAATCGGGTTTTGCGATCTTATAACGCATGGAGCTCGGCGGAAAAATCTCTCGGAGTCGAAATAGAGGCTGCTGCAAAAGCTGGCTTTAAATTGTCTCTGCTTGCCGGTTTTCTTTCTCCGATATCGTCTGTCTTGATGCAGCTTGCGAATATTGGAACGATTTTGTTTGCATCCTGGCAGGTTGCTGCGGGCGCAATGGCTTTTTCCGATCTTGTAGTTTTCTTGATGTACTTCTCTTACTTTTCTTCTTCGGTAAGCCAATTTGTTGGTTTTATTTCATATGCGCGCGAAGCTGCTGTAGGCGACGAGAGAATTAGAGACTTTGAAACCCTAGTTCATCCTAGGAGTCTTCCTTCTTCTTGCCACAAAGAGGGAGGCATTTCTCCTTGTCCATCTTTTACTTTTTATCGTGTTTCATTTTGCTACCCATCGTCCTCGAATGACTCTTTGAACGATGCCTCGTTCAGCATTCCTCCTGGGAAAGTAACTGCGTTAGTTGGAGCTTCGGGTGGGGGGAAGTCAACGTGCTTGGGTTTGATGGAACGTTTTTTCTCTCCCTCAAAAGGGAAAATACTCCTTGATGGTATTGAGTTGTCCGATATCCCCCTTGAGGAATATCGGGATTCAATTGGCTTTATAGACCAGTCCGCTAGTTTGATTAGCGGTACCGTCGAGGATAATTTAAGGCTTGCAAAACTCTCAGCTTCTCGCTTTGACATGGAGAATGCCCTTGATTCTGTTGGATTAGGTGATATTCCTTTGGATAGGGACGTTGGCGAGCGGGGTCTGGCCTTGTCGGGAGGGCAAAGACAGCGTATCGCATTGGCTAGAACTATTATCCGTAATCCTAAAGTGCTCATTCTCGACGAGCCAACTTCGAGTCTTGATGGAATTTCCGAGCGCGAAGTAGATTGTCTCTTGAGAAGCCTTTTTGATGGACGGACGATCGTCTATGCGGCTCATAGGTTGTCCTCCATTTTAAGCGCCGATTGGATCGTCGTTCTTAATGAGGGAAAAATTGAGGGGCAGGGAATGCATCACGACTTATACGAGAGCTGTTTGTACTATCGTCGTTTGATTGATTCTCAATCCGAGATATAGGTTGATGCCGATATGGTTAAAAAATGCCGCCCAAAGGGACGGCATTGAAATGCGAGTGAGCCTATAAGCCGGGTTCTGTAATCGGCAACCATTTATCTCGACTTTGCGTCGCCGCAAAGCTCAAGCACGCAACCCGAATGCACGGAAGGGCGGCCGTATGGCATTCCTATTTGCGCTTGCTCCAGATGGGGTTTACCAAGCTACGTTGTTGCCAACGCACTGGTGCGCTTTTACCGCACCGTTTCAGCTTTTCTCCTGCATGCAGGGGAGTCTTCTTTTCTGTGGCACTGTCCGTCGGGTCGCCCCGCCCAGCCGTTAGCTGGCATCTTGCCCTTGGGAGCCCGGACTTTCCTCATGCTTGCGCACGCGATTGCCCGGCTCACTCGAGGTGGTAGTATACATCGTTCTTCGAACGATGTATACGGCCGACGCTGCGGACCAATCGGGCACCTTATCTTGCTTTTGCAAGCAGCCTTGACGGGCGAAGCCCGTCTGGCGCCTGCTTTCAAAGCAATCTGAGACATCGGATTGGCCCCTCGCCGACTGATATGAACCTGAGGGCTTCGGAAAATTCCCCTATGATGTTTCCTCGATCTCTGACTTCTGCTATTCGTTTTTCTGGTTTCATGGTTAGGGATGATTCTCGTACTCTTTCGCTCTGAAAGGATTTTCATATGAAACGCTGCTTGCTTGTTGGCGCTGCGCCTTCGGCCCATAAAGAGCTTGACTACATCCTGCAAACGCAGGGATTCGATGCGGTGTATGCGGTCGATGGCGGGTTCGCGGCGTTGCAGGAGCGCGGCATTGTACCTGATGCGGTGTTCGGCGATTTCGATTCGCTTGGAGCGGTACCTCAGCATCCATGCGTGTTCGAGTACGACATGCACAAGGATTTCACCGATATGGATTTGGCAATTGGCCATGCCGAGCAGCAGGGTCTTGAGGAGCTGGTTATCTGCGATGCGTTTACGGGCAGGCTCGACCACTCCCTAGGCAACTTGCAGTTGCTTATCCAAGCGGCCGCTCGAGGAACATGCGTGTGGGGCATTGGCGAGGAAACGGTAATAGCCCCGCTGGTGGCACCAGGGCCGTTCTGCTCTCTTTCATTTGCGGAAGGTGCGCAAGGCATGTGTTCGGTGCTTTCCCATAGCGATGTGTGCAAAGGCGTTACCGAAGTGGGCTTGGAGTGGGAGCTCGGCGGCGCAACCTGCACGAACCGGGCGCTGTGGGGTATATCCAACGAGCTTATTGGCGGGCCTGCCAGCATCAGCTTGGAAGAAGGCTCGCTGTGGGTTATCTTCCCCCTTTTGGAATTCCCGCGCGCGGCGTATACCTATATACGAGTACAATAACGTAACCACATAACAGGGGAGCTAACCGCCCGCGATGTGCGGCTGTTCGGCTGAGAGGGGGCAAGGCCCCGACCCATAGAACCTGTATGGATAATGCCAACGAAGGGAGCCGTGATGGCGCAAGAACGTCTCATCACTCAAATCGATTATGCCCGTGCGGGCAAAATCACGCCTCAAATGGAAGCAGTTGCCGCCAAGGAGCATAAAACGCCCGAAGAGATTCGTGCAGGTGTTGCGAAGGGCTGCATTGCCATTCCCGCCAACATACACCATGCCGCTTTGAGCCCCGAGGGCGTAGGCGAGGGTATGCGTACCAAGGTAAACGTTAATCTGGGTATTTCTGGCGACCTGATGAACGCCGAAATGGAACTCGAGAAGGTGCGTACTGCTATCGAGCTGGGCGCGGAAGGCATCATGGACCTTTCCAATCACGGCAAAACGCACGATTTCCGTAAACATCTTATCGACATGAGCCCCGCCATGATCGGTACGGTGCCCATGTACGATGCCATCGGCTACTTGGAAAAACCTCTTATTGGTATTACGGCTCAGGACTTCTTGGACGTTGTTCGCGCTCACGCTGAAGACGGTGTGGACTTCGTAACCATCCATGCTGGCATGAACCGTCGTACCATCGAAAACTTCAAAGAAACCGGCCGCTTGATGAACATCGTAAGCCGCGGCGGTTCGCTGATTTTCGCCTGGATGGAGGCTACGGGCAACGAAAATCCTTTCTACGAGTATTACGACGAAGTGCTGGAAATCTTGCATGAGCACGATGTGACCATCAGCATCGGCGATGCTATGCGCCCCGGCTGCAACTACGACGCTACTGATGCTGGGCAGATTTCTGAGCTTATCGAGATCGGCAAGCTTACCAAGCGTGCATGGGATGCAGGCGTTCAGGTTATGGTTGAGGGTCCTGGCCATATGGCATTGGACGAGATCCCCGCCAATATGAAGATCCAGAAGCGCTTGTGCCACAACGCCCCGTTCTACGTTCTTGGCCCGCTGGTTACCGATATCGCTCCTGGCTATGACCACATTACGTCTGCTATCGGTGGCGCGGTTGCC
>ULWV01003191.1_pt1 | contig 20010 bp, 29 predicted proteins | sample 1960651 | NCBI WGS metagenome assembly ULWV01 (sample SAMEA4835820, study PRJEB28245) | human gut metagenome | biome: gut microbiome; material: fecal sample | place: Denmark | collected 2008
TGTGGAGCCTCATCCGCTACAGGGTATAAAGGAGCCTCATCTGTTAGTGATCCTACTGGTGTGGCGGTTGCATGGGGGCATGAGGCAAGAGCTAAGGGCTGTAAGGGAGCTCATCTTATCCTCTCTGATTGGAAATATGTAGGAGCCAGATATAGCGATGGAGATTATATGGATCCTTATGATAAGGAGAGCTGGGAGCTTACAGGAGCTAAGATGGTAGTAGTAGACGGAGAGAAGATCAAAGAGGATACATACTACCGCTGTATCGAGGGAGAAATTGTAGAAGTAACAGAAGATGGAGAGATCGTAGAGGAATAATACAGAGAGTGGTACATTTTGAAAGAAAAAATGTACCACTTTTTTCTATTTTATCTAAAAATCCTCCTCAAAAGTGATTAGGTTATATATCAACTTAAAAGGGAGGTAAAAACCGTGTCGGAGGTAGGATGTGATATAGTTGAGTACCTTAAAGAGTTTCATACATCGGAGGGAAAAGCGATAAAGGCTAGAGAGCTGTGTGTACTGTTTAATGTGCATGAGAAACAGCTAAGAAACATTGTAAGCGATCTGAGGCAGAATGGAGAGGCTATATGTAGCTCTACTTATGGTTACTGGTACTCCAGAGATCCAGATGATATATCCACTACCCTAAGCAGGTTAGTAGGGCAAGTAGATAATATGCAGAAAGTAATAGCAGGATTAAATAGGATCTTACAGGAGGTGCAGAATGAGCAAAAGGAGAGTTAGAAGAAAGAGGAGAGCCAGAGTAAATATATTTCCTTTAATACTGGTAGGAGCGGTAATAGCAGGAGTAATTATTGTGGTAATGAGTGTAAATCTAAAGGGAGCAGATAAAGAGCCTCCTACTGAGGAGATACATATTACAGAAACTCCACTATCTGAGAATACGGAGCCAGTAACAGAGCAGGAGGCAAAGCTGGAGCACGATCTTAATTATACATATCCGTATAATACGATGAGTGCAGACTGGGGAGCTGAGATATACGAGGAGGGATTTAGATATTATGAGATCCCACAGGAGTATAAGGATGCTGGAGGATGTTTTCCAGAAATAGTACAGGTTTACCTCTGGTGTGAGTGTAAAGAGTACGGAGTAGATTATTACACAGTAGTAGCCCTCATAGAGAGGGAGAGCGGTTATCACTGGGATAAGCTGGGAGATAACGGAAACAGTAAGGGATATATGCAGATATATGAGAAATGGCATATAGAACGGATGGAGGCGGAGGGAGTAACAGATCTCTTTAATCCATATCAAAATATCAGAGTAGGGCTTAACTGTTTAAGAGAGATACAGGATAAGTACTTAGCATCCAGCGGAGAAAACTGTGTACTCATGGTATATAACATGGGAGAGAGCGGAGCTAAAAAGCTGTGGGCTAAAGATATTTATAGCTCAGTATATAGCAGAGAGGTAATAGCAAGAGCACAGGAATTAAGACAGGAACTAACACAGGAATAATACAGGATCAAGCAGGAGTATAGGAAAAACTATACTCCTTTTTTCTTGTTAAAAGGGAGGTACACGATGTTTAAGGTAGGCGATGCCATTAAGTGGATGTGTCCTCTGGATAATGATTATACCTACGGAGAGATTACAGCTCTTAGAAAGAGTGTAGCTACAGTAAAAGGCACTGGGTTATACAGCGGTATTACAGCGGAGGTACACCTAAGATACATAGAAAAGGTAATGAGAGGAGGCAGTAGCGTTGGGAGCGATTGTAAGAAATGTAGTAAACGATCAACTACTGAGGCTGAGTTATAAGGATCCTAAGAATATAAAGAGATTTTTGAGAAACTGGGGAGGCTTAGAGGGCTTAAGTGAAAAGGGAGATACAGTGGCTACCTGTATCCTTACAGACCTTAAGACAGTAACAGCTATTGATCTGGAGAAATACCACAAAAGCAATAGAGTAGAGTTTAATAGGGCATACAGAAAAGGAAAGCTAAGCCATTATCAGTATATGAGTATAGCGTATGTGCTGGTACTGGGATATACACAGGATGAGTTAGCGTTTGTAATGGGCGTGGATCAGAGTGTGATTAGTAAGAATATAAACAGCGGTATAAAGAGAATACAGAGAGAGCTTAGAGCTTATCTGGAGGAGGATTAGATGAGTTTAATAAAGTGTGGAACCGATGAAAACGGATCCTATATAGAATTGAAAAGACCGAGAGGAGAAACTCCTCAATGCTTTATAGACAGTAACGGAGTAGTACACGATACTATAAGGATTTATGAGTACAGAGAGGTAAGGACAGGAGTAGTAGTGGATAATATGTGTGTAATGTGCGGAGCCATTATACCAGAGGGCTCTATGGTGTGTAAGAGATGCAGAGAGGCGGTGGAGGGATTTGAGTAGGTGGCTAAGAGAGGAAGATGAGGCGGATAAGTGGCTAAGGGAGCACGATCCTTATTATTTAGATAGGTCTAATTTTAAGAAAAAGCAGGAGGATAGACCTTATGAAACTCCTAAGCAGGAGGCAAGGAGGAGAGAGATGGAGATACCGTTTAGTAGTTTATCTCTTAATCAGAGTAAGGAGGTTGGTGTTAAATATGATAAGTATTAACAGTTTGTGCATATTTTCAGAGGTTTAGTGGGCTTGTTATATGTAACAGATAATCTCCATTGAAATTCTGTAAAAATTACAGAGGAATTACATGGTAAATGAAAATCATAATGAAATTAAGGAGGATATGAGAAATGGAGCAAAAGGATTTACAAGTAAAGTACACAGATCCGCTGGATCTTATCCCTTATGAGAATAACCCTAGAATTAACGATTATGCAGTAAAAAAGGTTATGGAGAGTATTAAGGAGTACGGATTTACTAATCCGATTATTGTAGATGCAGATATGGTTATCATCGCAGGGCATACGAGGAGAGAGGCTAGTATCTTAGCAGGGCTGGATAGAGTACCATACATAGTAAGAGATGATCTCACTCCAGAGCAAGTAAAGGCTTATCGTATCGCAGATAACAAGCTGGCAGAGTTAAGTAACTGGGATGATGAATTACTCAAAAAAGAGTTATTTGAGTTACAGGCGGTAGATTATTCCTTAGAGGTAATGGGCTTTACAGAGATAGACCTTAAAGAGATCTTTACAGAGAAAGAAGTACCTAAGGAGAAAAAGAAGAAAGAGGAGAAAACTACTCTCCCTATGCTCCGTTTCGGATCAAACAGTGTAAGGATTACAGAGGATGAGCTGGTAATGCTTAGCAATAGATATAATGAGTATGTAGAGTGTACTCCAGATGAGGGCTTTATTACATGGCTACTAAAGAGAGGCTTATAGTAAAACCTCCTACATGGGTGTGTTGGAGAGGATGCTGAGAAAGAGAGGCGTAAAAGTGGTTATGAGCGGAGTAAGAGAAATGACCTTAGCAGAGGAGATAAGAAATCTGGCGGAGCTGGGAGTAGAGGATCATGTTATAGACAGAATGACACAGAAATATAACAGGATGCTCACAGATCATGGAAATACCTGTAATAAGATTCGAGATGAAGTATACCGAGAGGTAAGAGGCGTAAAGGCGGAGCTGGCGGAGAAAGAAACTATCATAAGAGTATTAACAACTCATATAAGAGAGAAAGAGCTACTGTAAGAGGTAGCTCTATTTAATTTCATTCTCCTTACTGAAATTCCTATGAAATGAGGAAAAGGCGGAGGAGGGCGGAAAAGAGGCTTAAATAAAGCAATAATACTAAAAAATCTTATAAGAGTAGTTAATGTAATAACACAAAGAAATATAAAAACTAATTTCAGTACTATAAAAGAAAACATAGTAAGAGAGATAGATAGAAAGAAAATAGAGGGAATTAACGGATAACAACAGGAATGTAAGTAAAACTGTAGAAATTCCCCCTCATTCACAAAGAGCAAGGAAAATAGCCTCATAAGAGAGGAGAAAGGAGGCGGAGTAATGCCTAATACATTGAGTAAAGAGAATGAGCTCCAGAGAAAAGCATTTGAGCTGTATTATGGCTTAGGAGATAAGAGATCCCTTAGAGCGGTAGCAGAAACCATAGGAAGAACGGAGAGAACGGTAGCAGGTTGGAGCAGGGCTTTTAACTGGGTAGCTAGAGTAACACAGAGAAATATAGAGAACGCTCAGAACAGTAACGAGGCTAAGATCACAGCAGAGCTAACGGATGTACGGACTAAGTACCGTATCCTTATCAATAACCTTATGGCTGATTTTAGTAAGGATATTGCACAGGGCAAGGTAAAAGTAAAGAATATCAACGATTTTGAGAGGCTGGTTAAGCTGGATATGCTCCTTATGGGAGAGGCTACAGAGCGTGTAGAGCGTGGCGGTACACAAGAGCTCTCACAGGATGCTAAGGATCGCTTAGATGAGATCGCTCAGCTTATGAAAAGTGCTAAGAAGTAGTGCAGATTGCACAATGGGTATAAGGTTTTTCTCTAGGGAAAATACAGAGCCCTTTGTAAGAATTGCACAAAGGAAAAGAAAAAAGGTAAATAAATCTAACTTTTTAAGGTTTATGTGATTATGTTACTTATCAAACATAAGGAGGTAAGCATAATACGAGTAATGCTATTAACCCAGAACACTATAACAGATTGAACCCACAGCCTAAGGATGTAATCAGAGCGTGGGGCTTAAATTTCAACTTAGGGAGTGCTGTAAAGTACATCTCCAGAGCAGGGCATAAGGATGATATTGTACAGGATCTTAAGAAAGCGCAGGAGTTTATCCAGTTTGAGATTGATGCTATCGAGGGAGCCAGAGCGGAGAGAAAAGATAAGCCTAAGCATGAGGATTTTATGGATGCTATGTTAAGAGGTTTGTTTGGAGGCTCTGTAGGACATATCGAGATCACAGGTAAGAGAAACGGTAAGACCGATGAGGAGATTGCTGAGATCGTAGATAAAACCATTAAAGATATTATCTCTGGTATGGCAGGGGTAGAGCTGGAGGAGATCAAAGAGGGAAACGGATACACAGAGGTACATATTACAGGTAATGCTAATCCGATTGAGGTAAGAGAGTACATTGAGCGAGAGCTTAAGGATCGCTTAGCTATGGTGCTGTAAGGAGGGCATAAGATGAGAATTGTAGATGCAGGATATGAGATCTTAGATCCCCTCAATGGAGAGGAGATCTTAAAGAAGATCGAGAGAGTAGCCAGAGTATGTTATAAGAGTGAGGATAAAATCACAGAGGGATCCGCTGAGAAGATGGTAAGAGCTCTCATTAAGAGTAATCACATGGCGATGCTGGAGCACTACTCTTTTAGTGTAAAGTTTATCTGTGATAGAGGCGTATCCCATGAGATTGTACGCCACAGAGTAGCCAGCTATGCACAGGAGAGTACAAGGTATTGTAATTACAATAAGAGCGGAGATGTAGCTTTTATCCGCCCTGTATTCTTTGCAGAGGATACTCCAGAGATGGATAACTGGGTAGATAGCTGTATGAGAGCAGAGAAAACCTATAATTATCTGATTAGTGAGGGAAGAACTCCACAGGAGGCAAGATCTGTATTACTTAACAGCCTCAAAACAGAGGTAGTAATGACAGCTAACCTTAGAGAGTGGAGGCACTTCTTAAGCCTCAGAGCTTGCGGATCTACAGGAAAGCCTCATCCGCAGATGTTAGAGGTAGCAGTACCACTCTTAAAGGAGCTTAGAGAGAGAGTACCTGTGGTATTTGATGATCTGGAGCCTATGGAGTGGGAAACAGTTAAATAAAGGCAGAGGTTAGGGAGGGAGAGCTGTAAAAGGCTCTCCTTTTCAGTTAGGAGGGATTATATGATTATCTTAGTAGGGATCGGATGCTTTATGGCAGGAGCAGTAGTGGGAATTGTTATGATGAGCCTTTGTGTGGCAAGCCATAACAGTAGCTTAGAGCTGGAGAACAGGCAAAAGGAGGATAAAGAGTAATGCAGATAGTAAGCGGAGATATAACCAGAGATATTACTGGAGAGATTGTATATCTTAAGGAATATAAGCGGATGGTAGGAGAGGTAACAGGGTATAGCACTGAAAAGGGTACAGCTACAGTAAAGCTATGTGATACAGGGCTGGAAATAACCGTATCTTTAGATGATATTGAGAGTACAGGTAGTACACAGCCTCACAGAGCTTTTAATAGTGAGGTACATATCTTAGGAACCAGATACAGTATCCGTATCATAGATGAGGATGATTACAGATATGATAGAGAGGCGGATGGATGGTGTGATCCTAGTGTAAAGGAGATCCTCATTTTTAACTATAAGCAGAGTGCGGAGAATGTAAAGGATCTGGTAGCATATCAGAAAAAGGTACTCCGACACGAGATAGTACACGCTTTTCTCTATGAGAGTGGTTTATGGCAAAATGCCTACGGTAGTAAGTGCTGGGCTAAAAATGAGGAGATGATAGATTGGATGGCTATACAGATCCCTAAGATCCAGAGAGCATATAAGGAGGCGTACTGTGATGAGTGATTTAGGAAGATGTAAACATACACTCTATATCCTTAAGCATAAGCCAGAATATACAAAAGGCTGGGGCTGGAGGTGTAGATATTGTGGCAGGACTTATAAAGACCTCAGAGAGGAGGCAGAGTATAAGGAGCGTGAGAGGAGGAGTAGAACATGGTAGCAGGATTATTAAAGCTGGTATTTATTCTCTGTACCATAGCGGTAGTAGGATTATCGGTAGTAGATACTCTCTGGTTTAATGCTATGCCAGAGAGTAACCGTTATAAGAATGTACAGGCGTTTAATGTGGTTACGCTGTGGATCGTAGCTATAGTACTTATTATCAAACTGGTAACGATGTAGGGAGCTAACAGGCTCCCTTTTATTATGCGTAGAAAGGAGGTTAGGCGGATGTGTTAGATTATAAAGTAGTATCCCTAGTAGAGGATAAGCTAGGGGAGGTACAGGATCAGAGAGAAAGAGATGCTATGATAAAGTACCTCATACAGGAGGCAGATTTTGAGATAGCGTATTATCTGGTATGCACCTACATTACTAAGAGAAATGTAATGGATCTCCATAAGAGTATTATCTCTAACATATCGAATAGTAAGAGCACGCTGGATCTAGCCCCTAGAGGTTTCGGTAAAAGTACTATAGGCGATGTGGATTATTGTATTACAAGGATCCTCAGAGATCCTAATATCCGTATTATGATAGGATCCAAAACACAAACACAGGCGGAGGCGTTTCTTAAAGAGGTTCGTACTCACTTTGAGCAGAATGAGGATCTTATTAGAATTTTCGGAGATTGGAAAACCAGTAAGGATAATGTATGGAATGATAGAGAGTTTACTGTAAATAAGCGTAGCATTATTAAGAAAGAGGCTACTCTAACAGCACTAGGAGCCTCTGGAGCGGTTATTTCTAAGCACTTTGATGTAATTATAGGCGATGACTTAGTAGGGCTGGAAAATGCACGAACAGAAAAACAGAGGAGTAACCTTAAGGAGTGGTTTTATAGCTCTCTTTTTCCTACACTAGAGCCAGATGGGGAGATCCATATACTGGGTACACGATATAACCCGTTGGATCTGTATGAGGATCTGATAAAGAGTAAGGATTATGTGGTAAATACTCAGAGAGCTATAAGAGTGGTAAACGGTAAAAAAGTATCTCTCTGGGAGGAAAAGTTTAGCTTAGAGAGGCTGGAGGCTATTCTTAAGCAATCTGGTAAGATCATTTTCAATATGCAGTATCAAAATGATACAGAGCTGGCAAAAGGTAAGATTTTCAAGGCTCAGTATTTCAGATACTACGAGGAGTATAAGATTGATTATGATTTTCAGACCGCTAAGGTGCGTATTAAAACAGAGGATGGGATAGATCAGTGGATCAAGGTAAGGCTTTGTTTTGGCTGTGACTTAGCAATATCTGAGAAAGAGCAGGATAAAGGAGATTATTTTGTACTCATGGTAATAGGGGTAGATGCAGATCACAATGTATATGTACTGGATTATGTGAAAGAGAGATTAACCTTTAATACCCAGCTTAATACCATTATTGACTACGGTAGAAATAAATTCCCTATGGTAGAGCGGATCGGAGTAGAAACGGTAGCCTATCAGAAATCCTTGGCACAGGAGCTTAGGAGATTATCCCTACTCCCTATTATCAATATCAATACCTCTAAGGACAAAGTAACAAGAGCTATGAGGAGATCGGCTAACTTTGAAAACCACAAGGTATATTTTAGAGAGGGTATGGATGATCTGGAGGAGTGCTTACTGTTATTCCCAGAGGTGGATCACGATGATTTATTTGATGCTTTAGATTTTGCTATGACTATGGCAGATGGCGGTAATGAGATCAGAGTACTTAAAAGAGAAGATTTTAGAATTTAGTGTAAAAGCCCTAATAAGTGAGGGCTTATTTTTATGCAGAAAAGGAGGATATAAGCAATATGGCAGAGCTTAGCAGACCGATAGACAGAGAGTTTAATGTAGAAGTTGAGGGAGGCAGATTTAGTACAGAGTTTCTTAATGATCTGGTAGATACTCATGTAAATAAGATCGCTCCCAGATATGTAAAGTTTCAAAAGCTGTACGAGGGTAAGCATAAGATCCAGAACAGACCGAGAAAAGATAAAAACAAGCCTAATAACAAGCTGGTAAATGACTTTTTCGGACAGACGATTGATAACACAGTGGGTTATTTTCTGGGTAATCCTATTGTACTTAACTATACAGAGCCTAAAAAGGATAAGGCACCTGTAGAGGCAGATCCAGCGGATGTAGGAGTAGACCTTACAGAGCTGGAGGATACAAAGGTACAGGATGAGTTAGATAGGATCTGTAGCGATAATGATAAAGACGATCTTTTTATAGAGTGGGGTAAGGAGGCTATGATTAAGGGCTTATCCCATATTTTAGTATATCAAGATGAGGAGAGCCACACTAAGATGATGAGAGTATCCCCAGAGGATCTTATTGTGGTGTACAAGAACAGCTCAACAAAGGAGCCAGCCTATAAGATCCGCCTGTATGATATTGATACGGAGGATACTAAAAAAACTACCCACTATGCAGAGGTGTATAGCCCTACTAAGATAGAAACTTTTAAGTGTGTAGATGATGGATCCTGTGGGGCTACAGGTAAGGGCAAGGCTAGACAGTTTGCAAGCTATGAGTTTGTAAAAGAGGAGCCTCACATTTTCGGTAGGATCCCTATTATCACTGTTTATAACAATGAGGAGCAGATGAGCGATCTTGAAAAGATAGAAACTCTTGTAAATGATTATGATAAGGTGCTCTCCGATGTGTCTAATGAGTTTGAGGCATTTAGAAACGCCTATTTAATGCTTAAAAACATGACAGCGAGTGGGGATAATATTCAAAAACTCAAAGATGAGGGCATTATTGAGGTAATGGAGAATGGAGATGTTAAATTTATCACTAAGGAGATCCAGACGGAGGCACTAGAGAACCATCTTAACAGGCTGGAGAAGAATATCCACAAGTTTTCCGCTGTACCAGATCTCTCAGATGAGAACTTTGCAGGAAATCTTAGCGGTGTAGCTATCAGATTTAAGCTCTTTGGGCTGGAAACTAAGTGTATTATCAAAGAGAGAAAGATGGAAAAGGCTATAAAGGAGCTGGTAAGAGTGCTTAGTGTGCCTATCCATGTAAATACAGGGCGTGAGGTGGATGTACTTAACCTCAAAGTGGAGTTTAGTAGAAATGTACCTAACAATCTTACAGAAATTGTAGATACAGTAACTAAGCTGGATGGAAAAGTGGATAAGGAAACGCTCCTCAGCTTACTCCCATTCATTGATAACCCTAAGGAAGTGCTGGAAAAGCTGGAGGCAGATAAGGAGAGGGATAGACAGAGTACAGATCCTTACTCTATGCAGAATGTTACAGAGGATAGTAATAACTTATTCCCTAACCTTAATGCACAGAATAGCCCACAGGAGGCTCTAAATGCACAGGGGGCTACAATTCCTCAACCAGAACAGTAAAAGGGCTATATAAGGCTGTAAGGAGGTGTAAAGAGTGGCTAATGTAGGCTATGTAAACAAAGAAGTAGCGAAAATGTACGGTATTCCCTACTCAGAGCTTACTCCAGAGCAGAAAAAGATCCTCCATGAGGACAGTGTGAGGAGAGCTAAGCTCATTAAGGAGCGTGAGGAGGCAGTACTTAAAAATAATCTCAAAGCGTTTGAGGATGAGGCTAAGATGGAGAAAGTCTTAGCCTCTATTTATGCTAATTGCCAGAAAGAGATCCTTGCCAGCGTAACAGAAACCATAGCAAAGGTACAAAAGGCTTGGGGAGAGTGGAGTTATGCTAATCAATCAGCACTCACACGGAGTAGAGGACTATTTGAGCAGATCGACGAGCGTATAAAAGCATTAGGACAGAAAGAGCAGATTACCTTTAAGCAGGGGCTTAGTAATATCTATACGGATCAGTTTTTAAGGCAGGTATACGATCTGGGGCAGAGCATAACGGTAAAGGCTAATTTTAACAGGCTTAATCCAGCTCTGATACAGAAAACCTTAGATTATCCGTGGAGCGGTGCTATGTTCTCAGATAGGCTCTGGCAAGATAAGGAGAGGCTGGGTAGAAACCTCCGTGTAGGACTTACTCAGAGTATGATACTGGGAGAGGGAATACCTCAGATCACGGATAGGATCAATAAAGGCATAGATACAGCCAGATATAACGCTGAGAGGGTAGCAAGGACAGAAACAAAGAGAGTTACCTACTGTGCTCACGATGATGTATATAAGGATACTGGAGTAGAGGAGCTTAGATACCGCTGTGCTAATGGCGGAGATAGTAGAACTTGCCAGTATTGTAGAGCTGATAATGGTAAAGTATTCAAAAGAGGGGAGGAGCCTACTCTCCCACGCCATCCTAACTGTAGATGTGTATATATCCCTGTAGTAAGTGATACTTTTGAGGATAATGAGCTTAATGAGCTTACAGGATCCGTTAGAGGTGCTGAGAACTATGAGAAGTGGAGAGAGGCAGAGGCTAAAAAGCAGGAGGAGGCTAAAAAGGCTCAAACTATTCCTAAGAAAACTGATAATGTTAGTGTACAGAGTGTGGAAAATGCTTATCAAGAGGCGTATAATAAATATCTAAAAGATATTGAGCGTGTGAGAGCCTCTGGAGCAGTAAATAGGGTTACAAATGATTATCTTAACTCTATCAATAGTAATATTAAAAGAGTGGATCTCTCTCTTATGGATCTGGATAGTGCAAAAGAAGTATCTAAGCACTTAGTAGCTCTGGATAAAAAGTGGATCTCTACTCTACAGGAGGTAGATGTAGTAGATAGCTTAGGCTTTAGTGTAGCTGGAGTGTGCCAGCCATATATTGATGTGTGGGAGCGTACAAAAAATGATAAGGATCTGTACAGTAGAATTAAGTACGCTTGGAAAGAGATAAAACCTAAGGAGGCTCTTAAATATTGGGAGGAGGATAGTAAAAATGCCCCTTACAATTATAACAGCTTGGTAGATAAGAAAAATGCTATGTTGCAGACTATCTACCATGAGTACGGACACTCAATCTTAGGCGGTAAGGTTAGTGAGTATTACCATACTAACAGTGAGGTATACGAGGCTGTAAAGAAGATTGAGAGAAAGTATAAGAGAGAAACCTCTAAATACAGAACCGTGATGCAAAATGCTAGGTTTGGATGGGATAAATATGAGGGCATGGATCAAGCTGAGAGGGATAAGATCGCAAAGGAGGCAGAGGATAAACTTAAAGAAGTGTATGTATCAAAATATGCTAATGATAGTACTGGAGAGTTTATAGCTGAGTGTTTTGCTAATGCGTGCCTCTGTAGTAATCCATCTCCGTACTCTGTAGAGGTATATGAGTTGCTTAAAAAATACTTTGGAAAGTAAAGGAGGGCTAAGTATGTTTAGACCATCGAAGAGGCTGGAGCCTTATGTGGATTTTGATAATGGTACATTACTCATATCTGAGGATTTACCTAAGGAGCTGGAGGATGAGGCTAAGGAATTTAGAAAACAGTATGAGGAAAACCATAGGGCAGATAACTTAATAGAGTATTAAGATCTTTTTAGGAGGCTAACAGGTGTAAAAACTTGTTAGCCTCTTTTTTTTTGCTTATAAAAGTGTTTCATTTTGTAATTCATGGTGTTTGTAAAAGGTATAGAGATTTAGTGTAAATTATATGGATTTTAAGGCAAGTTTCTTTTCCTTTTAATACATATTTAGACCGTTTAAGTGGGCTTGTTATATGTAGAAACAGTAGGGATATTTTGCAGATAACTTACGAGGGATCAGCACTATATAACTCATTTTAAGGAGGATAACAACTATGGCAGATGTAAACACAAACACAGCTACACAGACACAGGAGCAGGGTAACGGTACCCAAACTAATACCACAGCTAACGCTAACACTACTGGAGCAGGTGCAGATAACACTCCTAAGGTAAAGACAGAGGAGGAGATCAGAGCAGAACTCCAGAAAGAGTATGAAAAGATGGCAGATAAGAGAGTAACGGATGCCATTAAGAAAAAGGAAAAAGAGTGGGCGGATAAGCAGGCTAAGGAAAAAATGACAGAGGATGAGCGTAGACAGGCAGAGGAGCAGGAACGCTTACAGGCACAGGCTAAGAGAGATCTGGATCTTACTATCAAGGGCTTAAAGCTGGATGTAGTAGATGCAGTACAGGAGATGGGGCTGGATGCTGGCTTTAGAAATCTTATCGCTGTAGAGGACTTAGCAACTATCACAGATGAGGATGAGCGTAAAGCTAAGCTCACTGAGAGAGTAAAGGGTATGAAAAAGCTCTTTGATGCTGAGGTAGCTAAGGAAGTTACAAAGGCTAAAGCTGAGTTTCTCAAAGGTACTACACCTACTACAGGTACAAGTACAAAGAACACGGAAAAGGATACCTATAACAAGGCTAAAAAGGCAGGAGATGTTAAGGGTATGCTTGATGCAAAATTTTATGCCACAGAGGAAACAGATTAAGAAAATAGGAGGTAAATAACGATGGCAGAAATGGTAAAAAGAAAAAAGTTTCTTGATGGAGAGGTATTAGATCTTAGTGAGCAGATTGCTCTTACATCTCCTACAGATACTCCACTCTCTACTCTTATTTTAGGTAGAGGAGCTGTAGTACCAGCAAAGGATATTACAGTAACATGGAGAGAGCGTAAACTCAACGAGGATAAAGGTACTCTTAAGTTAGAGGGTGCTGAGGCAGGAGAGGTAATTACTTCTACAAGAGGATCACTCTCTAACGTGTGTCAAATCATCGAAAAGGTAACACAGGTATCTGGTACAGCACAGGCTCTTAATCCGCTTGGGATTGGTAACAGCTTTACCGCAGAGGTCAATGATCGCTTAGTAGAAACTAAGAGAGATATGGAGTGGTATTTCCTTAACGGTACAAAAACGCTGGAGCAGGATACTACACCTAGACAGATGAACGGATTACTTAACTTAGTAAACACTGAGAATGTAATTGATGCTACTGATACAGGACTTACTGAGGATCTTCTCTTAGATGCTTTACAGAAAATGTGGGATCACGGAGCACAGGGAGAGTATTTCACTTTCGTTAATGCTACAGTAAAACGCCTTATTAACAAGTTAGCTAAGAGTGGGGATAATATCCGCTTTGTTAAGGGCGATGAGGGCGTAGGTAAGGCTTTTGGTGTTACTTACAATCGTTTTGAGAGTGATTTTGGTGTGCTTAACATGGTACTTAACCGTCATGTAAAAGCAGATGCTCTCTTAGCTGTAGATCTGGAGCAGGTGCAGATTGCAGAACTTAGACCTACTTTCTATGAGGATCTTCCTAAGGGCGGAGATTACGAAAAAGGTCATATCATCAACGAAAGCACAATTAAGCTCCTTAATAGCTATGCTGGAGCTAAGATCATTAACATTTCAAAATAAGCAGGAGGTAAATAGTTATGGCAACTACAGCAAAGACAGAAACAGCTAAGGTATACAAGTTTGTTTCTCAGAATAAATTTTTGACTTGTACAGCCCTTAATATCCAGTTTATGGATGGAAAGGCAGAAACTAAGGATCTGGCAGTAGCTAAAGAGCTGGCTAAGATTGATGGGGTACAGTTAGTAGAGGAATAAGGAGGGATCTCCTATGGATAGCTTAGAGCGTTGTAGGATCCTCTGTGGAATATCGGAGGATAATACTAAAAAGCTGGGGCTATTAACAGTGCTCTTAGAGAAAGCCAGAGAGGATATAGAGGCATTTTGTAGAGATACCTTTATAGAGGCTCTTACTAACGATGAGGGCATTATTACAGGGTATGCGGATGTGTTCCCTAAACAGCTTAAGAATGTGCAGGAGGATTTAGCTATCCAGCGATTTAGAAAGCTGGGAGCGGAGGGAGAGAGCTCTTATACCTTAGCGGATGAGAGTGTAACCTTTGATGATCCATTACCTGTATCCGTAGAAAAAAAGCTGTATCCATACCGCCAGCTATTCCCTAGATCCTATACGCTGGATGATCCAGTAGGCGGATATAAGGAGGGCTAAGGTATGCAATTTCTCTATGATAAGCAAGTGGTAGTAAAAAGATACTCCTCAACTTTAGGAGAGTATAACCGCCCTAATAAAACTCTGGTAGAGGTTGGTACTTATGAGTGCCATACCGCAGAGGATAGTACTACTACAGCACAGCTCCAGCCACAAAAAAAGAATACCACAGATCTTACACTCTACACGGATCCAGAGGCTCCTATCAAAATGGGAGATATTTTATATATCTATGAGCTGGATGAGTACGATAAGCCTATTATTAGTACGGAGTTTAAGGCTATTGCAGATAAGCCTTATAAAAAGCGTACTCAGCTCATTGTATCGCTCCTCAGTGAGGAGGAGGTATAGTGGAGGGCTTTACTATTGAGGGCTGGGATGATTTTGTAGAGAACTTTAGTAAGTTTGTGGATAAATGGGCGGATAAGAAAAAGATCCTCCTCCAGAGGATGGCTAATATCTATCATGGCGAGGTTATACCTCATGTGCCAGTAGATACCTCACGGTTAGTAGATAGTATTACCATTTTCGGAGAGGGGATACCTCACGATTTTGTAGAGGTGGGAACTAATGTAGAGTATGCCCTATATGTAAATGATGGTCATGTACAGCATAAGAGATTTTTACCAGCGGATAAGCTGAGTGTAGGCAGAAAAGCTAAATACCTTAAGAACAGGAACCAAAAAGGGATCATGTTAAAAGAGAGCTATGTAAATGGCTCTTTTTTTATGGAAAAGGGTATGCAGGATGCTAAGCCCAGACTTAACAGGCTGGTAGAGAGCTTTTTACAGCAAATAGGCAGAGAGATAGAGGGAGGTAGCTTATGAGATTGCTTAACAGCGTGTGTAGGGTTATTGCCTCCGCTTATTCTGGGGTGCCAGTGCATATAGAGGAGGTTCCTAACAATTTTGAGCGTAACAGCTTTTATGTAACGCTGGCTACAGGCAGTAGCGAGCTAAAAAATATCAATGTGTATGAGGATGATCCGATATTTCAGATCGTTTACTTTGCGAAAAGAAACGAGGCTAATCAAGTGGTAGCGGAAAAGCTCTATGAGGTAAAGGAGGAGCTTAAAAGGCTTTTCCTCCTTAAGAGAGTTGTACCTGTGATCCCTTTAGACGGAGTAAAGGAAAAACCCAGATATGCAAAGATAGAGAATTACTCCGATGATGTGAGGGTTAGTGAGGGGGCTTTATATGTAAAGATCACTCTCAACTTTACAGAGGATGTACCTGTAGAGGATAACTATGAGCTTATCGGAGATGTGGATATTGAAACAAAGACAGTGACAAACGGATAGGAGGTTAAACAGAATGGGATTACCAGATATTATTATTGAGTTTTCCAAAAAGGCAGTAACAGCCATCCAGAACGGATCTACAGGCATTGTAGGTATCATGCTTAAGGATACCAAAAATAAGGGGGCTATGGTGCTCCGTAGCGTGGATGAGATCCCTACTGGAGATAGTGCTTTTAGTGCAGAGAATACCGCTTATATTGAGAGGGCGTTTATCGGCTCTCCATCTAAGGTAATTATCTACACGATGGATAAAACAGCGGAGAGTTACGATGAGGCTACAAAGTATTTTGCTACACAGAAAGTAAATTACATTGTAGGAGCTCCAGATCTTACCACAGAGGAGGCTACTAAGCTGGCTACATGGGTTAAGGGTATCAGAAAGAACTCTGTACGCAGACCTGTAGCAGTACTCCCTAAGACCACTGGAGATAGCAGGGGCGTTATTAACTTTGATGTAGTAAACAGCTCCGCTACAGATAAGATCGAGGTAGGAGAAAAGCAGTACACAGAGGCGGAGTACTGTAGTAGAATTGCTGGCTTGTTAGCTGGCTTAGATCTCAGAGTATCCGCTACCTATAAGCCTCTTACTGAGGTAACAGCTATCCCTCTGGTAGATAATGATGAGGAAGTAGATACCGCTATTGATGCTGGTAAGCTCACTCTCTATAACGATGGAGAGCGTGTTGTAATTGCAAGAGGTGTAAACTCTCTCACTACAGTTACAGAGGTAGAAACAGCGGATCTCCAGAAAATCAAAATCAACGCTATACAGGATCAGATTGAGGGAGATATTTACAGCACTATTAACAAGAGCTACATCGGTAACTACAGTAACTCTTATGATAACAAGTGCTTACTGATTACAGCTATCAAGGGCTACCTTAGAGGGCTGGAGGCTACAGAGGGAGGTAAGGGCTGGCTTAAGGCTGATAGCTCTACTATGGAGATCAATGTAGCTAAGCAGAAACAGTACTTAGAGAGTATCGGAGTAGATACCTCTGAGATGGATGAGCAGGCTATTAAGGAGGCTAATACAGGCTCTCATGTATTCCTTAAGGGTACTATCTCTATCTTAGATGCTATCGAGGATGTAGATATTTTCATCAATAAGGATTAAGGAGGTAATTACAGATGGCAGTAGAAACAAAGCGAATTTGTAACGGTACCTTTGGAGAGCTCTGGTTAGACGGAGATTATGTAGGAGAGTGCTATAAGGCACAGGCAAAGGTAGAGTTTACAAAAGAGGAGATTAAACAGTGCGGTACTTTCTTCACTGATAACAAGGTTGTCGGATGTAAGGGTACAGGATCTCTTACGATGCACAAGGTAAATTCCAGAATGGCTATTAAGGTAGCTAACATGGTTAGAAATAAGCAGGATGTACGCTTTACGCTTATCAGTAAGTTAGCGGATCCAGATGCTTACGGTGCAGAGCGTGTATCTATCACAGGAGTACAGATGGATGATCTTACTCTCTTTGATTGGGAGGCTCAGAAACCTCTTGAAACAGAGGCTCCGTTTACCTTTACAGGGTACGAGTACTTAGATCAGATTACTCCTCAGTAAGAGTTATAAGAGTGCAGTTTGGGGAGGGTAAAACCTCCCCTTATTTTTATTATATGAAAAATTAAGGAGGGCTATACAATGGCTACAAAGAATGTAAATACAGAGGCAGTACAGGCAGAGGAAACAGAAAAGAAAGAGGCGGTTAATATCTTAGATCTCCTCTTAGGATCCGATGTAGGAGAGATTAAGCTCCCTACTAAGGAGGTAGAAATTACCAGATTATCACAGGTATACGGTGCTCCGTTTATCCTCACTATTAAGGCGATTACTCCAGCTAAGTTTGAGGAGATACAGGATATGAGCATTGATGTAAAGGGCAAGGATGCAGATATTGATATTACCCAGCTCCAGCTCTTTACAGTAATCGAGGGCGTAGTAGATGCTACAGGTGCTCCGATGTTCAAAAACAAGGAGCTTATGAGTAAGTTTAAGGTATCTACTCCTAAGGATCTGGTAAGAGCGATCTTACTTTCTGGAGAGATCGCTAAGATTTACGGAGAGATCTCTGAGCTGGCAGGTTTCGGAGATAATGCGGTTAAAGAAGTAAAAAACTCATAAGTACAGATGGGCTTACCCAGATGATGTACTACTACTGGAAACACGGTAGAGTACTCCCATCTGTATTTTACAAATTGCCTAGAGGCGAGCTCTTAGTATTACAGGCTTTTTATGAGCAGGAGAGAGATGATAATAACAAAGAGCTGGAGAGGGCAGATAAGAGTAAGAGTGTTATGTACAATATCAATCTACTCACATAGAGGAGGTGGCATATATGGCGGTAGAGTTTGGTGCAAAACTTTATTTGAAAGATAATATGTATGCTACCCTTAAGAAAAATCTAGGTTTACAGCGTGAGTTTTCGGAGCAGATAGATAAAACTAATGCAAGTATGCAACAGATGGGGCGTACAAGGGTTAATGCTACTATCAATGCTACGGATAACGCCTCTGGAGTTGTAGAGAGCGTTAGACAAACTGTAGAGAATGTAGGTAATACAACAGTATCCCCAGAGGTATCCTTACAGGATAACGCCTCTGGGGTTATTGGTGCTATACAGGATACCTTAGATACCGTCAATACTACCACAGCTACTCCAGAGGTGGAGGTAGAGGATAATGCCTCTCCTACTATCAATGAGGTAGAAAATAGAGTGCATAGGCTGGGGAATGTAAGAGCATTAACCAGAGTAGAGGTAAACGATCAAGCCACAGAAAAGGTAGAGAGAATAACCCAGAGGATAAAGGATCTTACTAAAAAGGTATTCTCTCCAGTGATTAAGCTAAAGGATCTCACGGTTAGTACAGTAGGAAAGATTAAGCAGAGGCTTAAGGAGATAGCCACTACTTTTACTCCGATTGTAAAGATCAGGGATTTAGCCTCACAGGGCTTAGCTAAAATCAAAAATACCTTAGGTGGGCTACGAGATAGAGTTACCTCTGTAGCGGTAGGGATCCATGATAGAGCTACATCTGGATTAAATAAAATAAGGGTAGGTGTACGAACAGTAGGAAAGCTGGTGGCTAAACCTTTTATCTCTATTAAGGATGGAGCCACTAGAGGGATCACAAAGGTTAGGAGCTCCCTAAAATCTGTAGGGAAAACAGTAGCTAAGCCTTTTGTTACTCTGAGGGATAAAGCAAGTGCTCCTCTGGGTAAGGTAGGCGGTGTACTGAAATCCGTAGGTAAGGTAGTTGCTAAGCCTCTGATAGCAGTAAAAGACGGTGCTAGTAAGATCCTCCACGGTATAGGCAGTAGCTTAAAATCCATCGGTAATATGTCTGTAAAGGCTATGGTAGCTGTAAAGGATGGAGCTAGTGCTGTACTGGGTAAGATCGGTAGTACACTTAAAAGCCTTGCAAAAGGCGTAACAATCGCTGTAGGAATTGCAGGAGCAGGAGCTACAGCTCTTATGGGTAAATCCTTAGGAGAGGGAGCTAAACTACAGCAAAGTATAGGCGGTATTGAAACGCTGTACACAAAGACTAATAGTGATGGTAGTACAGATACCTCAGCGGTAGATAAGATGTTACAGTACGCTAATCAAGCGTATAAAACTACAGGCTTATCCGCTAATGAGTACATGGAAAATGTTACCTCATTTAGTGCCTCTCTTTTGAGTGCGTGTGCAGGAGATACAAATAAATCCGCTGAGATTGCTAACAAAGCTATGGTAGATATGGCGGATAACGCTAACAAGATGGGTACTGATATGGGATCCATCCAGAACGCTTATCAAGGCTTTGCAAAGCAGAATTACACGATGCTAGATAACCTTAAGCTGGGTTATGGTGGTACTAAGGAGGAGATGGAGAGGCTCCTTAAGGATGCACAGGCTATCACTGGTACTAAGTACGATCTAAACAACTTAGCGGATGTGTATACAGCTATCGGAGTAATACAGGATAAATTAAATATCACAGGAACCACAGCAAAAGAGGCAGAGCAGACCTTTAGCGGATCTTTTGCGATGATGAAAGCCTCCGTTACTAACCTCTTAGGTAATTTATCTGTAGGGGATGGAGAGGCAGTAGCTAGAAGTATGGGAGAGCTGGTAGAAAGTGCAAGTACTTTCTTTTTCGGTAACTTTATACCGATGCTCCAGACGATTTTTAGTAACTT
>ULWV01000671.1_pt1 | contig 19870 bp, 19 predicted proteins | sample 1960651 | NCBI WGS metagenome assembly ULWV01 (sample SAMEA4835820, study PRJEB28245) | human gut metagenome | biome: gut microbiome; material: fecal sample | place: Denmark | collected 2008
TTTTTCTCTTTCTTCTCTAGCCTATAAAAAAATATGGTCTTTTTTGACCATATTCTTAATAGTTTACTTTATTTGTTATATTTTTATAATCAGAATATAACTTTAAGCACTCTTCCCTATCAAGCTCCGTCATAAACTTTTTCTTTTCATCTTCCGTCATTGAATAAAACTTATTGTCTCTAAATCCAATTTCTTCCGTGTCAATAACATTACAACCATAATAAACCTTACTAATATTAGCCCATAATATCGCACCATAGCACATTGGACAAGGCTCACCTGTTGTATAAAGTTCGCAACCTGATAAATCAAAAGTATGTAAATTTGCTGATGCATTTCTAATTGCTTGCATCTCACCATGGCAAGTAGGATCATTGTTTGAAACGACCTGATTATGTCCTTTTCCTACAACCTTGCCATCCTTAACTATCACCGTACCAAAAGGACCCCCTTCACCACTAATAATCCCCTGTCTTGCTTCTTCAATCGCAAGAAACATAAATTTATTCAAAGTAATCATCCTTTCTATGTACCTTTATTTTATCATTCTATTGCTAAAATTTCTACATTTTTTATTTCTTTTATACTTTTAATTTCCTCAATAAACTTGGGTAATGTAATATTTAATTTGTCAATTTCAATCATAATACTGATATAAGCAATATTTTGTATAGGAAGATCCTGATTAATTGTCAATACATTTCCCTCATGAGTTGCAATTATATTAAGTACATTTGACAAAATACCTTTACAATTTAAAGTCTTTAACATAACTTTAGCTTTTCTTCCAAACTCACGTGATGATAAATAAATATCATTCGAATACTTGTAAAAGGTACTACGACTAATATTTACCATTTTACAAGCATCAGAAACAGATTTTCCTTCGCTATTTATTAAATCCTTAGCTTTTAAAACTTCATTATAGCCCTGTGGTAATTTCGTTTTTTTTATAATTACATAGTCATTATCCATAGACTAGTCCTCTATTTTAGCATAAAACATGGCATTTTTTGTAATTTTTTCAAGCTGTCTTGCTGATATTTTTTTTGTATAAACAAACATACCATCCTTATAATCAACAATATCCTCAGGAATATCCTCTTCTGTTTGAATTAAATATCTATCAAAAAATAAATCATTAAAGCAGACATTTAATTCCCCATTATTAGGGAAATCAATATAGCCTCTGTCCTCTAAAATCATTGTAAGGTCTGATACAATGGCATTACCTGTAGGCATTTTTCCAGCACCCTTGCCAATAAATTCTAATTTACCAGTATTGGCTCCGTCAATTTCAATGATATTCAATTCTTTAGATACCATCGCAAAAAAAGATGTCTTTCTTACAATTGTTGGTTCAACTCTAATAGAAACCATATTATCTTTTTTATAAGCTTCTGCTAAATATTTTAAAACATAATTTTTATTATTAACATAAATAATAAACTGATCATTGGCTTTTGATATTGGATATGTATAGGCATGATTAATAGATATATTTCCCTTAAAGCACATAGTTGAAAGAACAACAATTTTTCTTACTGGATCATAACCATAAATATCATCAGTTGGATCAGCCTCTAAATAACCTAAGCGAGAGGCTTCATTAAAGGCTTTATCATATAAATAGCCTTGTTCTTGAATAAGACTCAATAAAAAATTTGTTGAGCCATTAATAATACCCTTAATATGATTAATTTCATTTGTCTTTGTATTGTTTATAATACTTGCAACAATTGGAACACCACCACCAACAGCAGCTTCAAATAAAAGATAAACATTATTTTCATGTGCTAGTTCTAATAGTTCATTCAAATGTACAGATAAAACCTCTTTGTTAGCTGTTATGACATGCTTTTTATGAGTTATAGCCTTTTTTATTAATTCATATGCGGTAGTCCCACCACCAATAGCCTCAATTACAATATTTATTTCCTTATCATTAATAATATCATCACTATTTGTTGTTAAAAGATTATCTGGATATTCCTTATATTTTTCTTTATTTCTTACTAAAATTTTTTTAATTTTGGCTTTCGTTTTAAAATAATCATTTTGTTTAATAATATCATAAACACCACTACCAACATGTCCAAGTCCAAGAAGTCCAATATAATTAACACTCATAAATTTCCACCCCATTATTATCTACAATTACTTTAACAATTTTAAAACCATATATTTTATCTAATTCTATAACCTTATCACCAATCACTAATAATGAAGAACCTGCACCACTTATCGCAACGGCATAATCCTTAAAATAAGTTTTTACATCAAGACTATGTTCTATAAGCTTATATCGATAAGGCTCATGTATTTTATCATCAAAAATAGCCTTAAGTAGTTCTATATCACCATCTATAAAAGCGGATGGTAGATTAACAATTCTTGATAAATTCGCTATTACATCACATCTATTATACATTTTTGGAAGAACACTTCTACTAAGCTCCGTTTTCAATTCAAAAGGAGGGATTAAGCTATAAAATTGCAATCTACTAGAAGGAATATATTTTTTATAATAATATTTTTCATGAGCCATAAATGCAGCACATAAACCACCAACTAAAGCAGGAAGCACATTATCCGGATGTCCTTCAATAGACGCACATAGGTCAAGCAAATCTTCTTTTTTCAAATTTAAACCAGATAGAATATTAGCTGCCATAACACCTGCAACTATACAAGAAGCCGATGAACCAAGTCCTCTTGATGAAGGGATATCAATTCTAAATGGCAAGATTTTAACTGGAACATATTTAATATTATAATATTCAAAAAAGCGTTTATAACTTTTTAAAACTAAATTATTAGTTCTAAATTTACTCTCAAAAGCATCCACATTATCAAAAGAACTTTTTTCAAAGCCAAATTCATTATAAATGTTTAAAGCTATTCCCAATGTATCAAAGCCGACTGATAGATTGGCACTTGTTGCAGGTACTCTAATTTTTAGCATATCCTTCTACCTTTCTTATAACCATATAATTTATTTCTTCCTTTTTACATACTAAAGGATTAAGCTCAATATTTTTCAAAGCAATAAGACGCTTGTCTGGTAAAACGCCCGTTAAATTTTTAATTTCTTCAATTAACGTAAATTCATTTACTTGCTTGATTCCTAAAGCACTGGCAATCGTAACAGGAAATTTATATGGGCTTGCAGTTGAAACACAAATTGTATATCCGTTAGGCCTTGCTTTCAAATACCCCGTATAAGCAACACTTGTATGAGGATCAATTAAAATACCCTTATTATAATAAAGTTCTTTAATCGCTTTTTTTGTTTCTTCCTCATCAACATATGTTGCATCTATATTTTGTAATTCACTAAATAAGTCCTTATTTACCTTATAAGAACCATCTTGATTTAAGCTTTGCATAAGCTCTTTAACATAGTTTTTATCGTTAGTCATTAAATATAATAATCTTTCAAGATTTGAAGAGACCAAAATATCCATTGAAGGAGAATTCGTTACATAAAATGGACGATTAGCATTATATTCTCCTGTTTTAAAAAAATCTGTCAATACATTATTTTTGTTTGACGCACAAATTACGTGATTAATTGGCGTACCAAGCATTTTAGCAATATAACATGCTAAAATATTTCCAAAATTACCTGTTGGTACAGAAAAATTAATCTTTTCCCCATATTTTATTTTTCCCTTATTAACTAAGCATATATATGTATATATATAATAAACAACTTGAGGAATTAATCTTCCGATATTAATTGAATTAGCACTAGAAAGAGAAATACCAGGAATCTTTACAGTATTAAAAATATTTTTAACTGCCCTTTGACAATCATCAAAATTACCATCTACCGCAATTGCTTGAGCCTTATTTGAATTAAAACTTAACATTTGTGCTTCTTGAATCTTAGAAATAGCATTATGCGGATAAAGGACAATTACGCTTATATCATCTAAGGCTTTAAAACCACATAATGCTGCACTACCAGTATCACCTGATGTAGCAGTCAAAATGACGGTATGCTCTTTAATATCGTTTTTCTTTTTAGCAATACTTAATAAATAAGGAAGTATCTGTAGTGCCATATCCTTAAATGCGAATGTAGGTCCATTATATAAATTTAAAAAACCAAATGATTCCGTTAAATCAAATGATACTTCACCATTTACAAAAGCACTATCATTATAAGCACTTTCAACAGCATAAGAAATTTCTTCTTTCGTATAATCATCTAAAAAGGCTAATAATATCTTTTTAGCCAAAGTTTTATAATCATATGATAAAAAAGATTCATTAAATTTAATATTTGGTAGTTTATCAAAAATAAAAAGGCCTCCATCTGATGCTAAACCTTTAATAATTGCTTGGGACGCAGTTAGGGATTCATTCCCTCTTGTTGAAAAATACATTTTATACACCTCTTGGTTATATTATACTTGTTTTTTGTAGATAAACAAGTGTTTTTGTAGAAAAAACAAGTATAAAAAAGATGCTTATTACAAGCATCCTTTATACTACTTTTTAAATAATCTTAATATATCATTATATGTGACAAAGACAAATAAAATTAAGAGTAAAATAAATACAATATTATTTAATAGTGTTTCAAATTTTTTATTTGGCTTTTTATGAGTTATGGCTTCATAAATTAAGAAAACTGCTCTTCCACCATCAAGGGCAGGAATTGGTAAGAAATTCATAATACCAATATTTACGGATAATAACGCAATAAGGGATAAATAAGCTAAAAAGCCACTACTTAAGGTTCGTGATACTAAATTGAAGATTCCAACAACACCCGAAAGATCAGAAAGTCCAACCTCCCTAATATTTGCAGATGGTGCAATTAATTCCTTAAGAGTTGAAAATATTACAAGTGATGACTCGCCAAACTGTTTAAAGCCTGCCTTAGTACAACCCCAAAAATCAAAATGATATTCTGGAGAAATTCCAATATATGCCTTAAGCTTAATAATATCCTGACCACTTAATAAAGCATCTGAATAAGAATAAATCGGTGTTTGAGAATCAATTTCTTTTTTCTTATCCTGACTATAGAACTTGTAGTCAATTGATATAACATCAGTATAAGCATTTAAATTACTAATTAAATCAGACCAATCATTAATTACTGTCCATTCACTATTTCCATGAATCCTAATCGCTGTAATATAGTCACCATTTTTTAAAACGGTCTCATCATCTGAAGGAGTCGCCTTATCTTTACCTGTACCATATTTAAGTCCTAAATTACCAACCTGAGCACCTTTATCATATGACGAAGCATTTTCATCAATTTGCATATTTGAAAGACCAAAGCTATTTAAAACTAAATAAACTCCACAATTATTTTCTTCCTTAAGCACACCATCATGTATATACTTAAGTGTAATGGTCGTTTTTCCTTCCTTAGCAACATCTTCCATAATAACGCCTAAAGAATTCCAATCGGTCACTTCTTTACCATTTACTTCCTTTATAATATCACCTGAAGACAAAAACTTAGCTGAAGGATATGCCTCACCAACACTTCCAACAATATTAGTATTAGCAGGTACTCCTGTTACAAAGGAAATTATTAAATAAAGAACAATTGATAGGACAAAATTCATTATTACACCAGCACTAATAGTAATAAATCTTTGGGATATTTTCTTAGAATCAAAACTACGATCATATGGTGTAATTTGCATTCTATCCTTAGGTGATGATACTAAAAAGGCATCTCTTAAAATAGGATATGTTTTATCCTCACCATCAATTTCAAGGGTTACTTCTAAGCCCTCACCATGTACTCCTAAAAGCTCAATATGTTTTACCACACCTCTAAAATCAGCATCGAGATTTTGATCAAGAACAAGTTCCTTAACTGAACCATCCTCTAAATTAATACCAATTGTTTCGCCTTCATTTATTAGAATTTGTTCCACTGTACTATCTGCCATTGCAACATATCCGCCAATAGGAATTGCACGAATAGAAATCATTGTTTCACCTTTGCGCTTTTGCCATAATACCGGACCCATACCTATTGAAAATTCATGACATAAAATACCAGCTTTTTTAGCACAGTAAAAATGCCCAGCCTCATGAATCAAAATAATAATTCCAATTGCAAATATAAATGCAATTATATTTAAAACTATCATTTAAAATCAACTCCAAATTCATTTAATATTTTTCTTTGAATTTCTTCGTTTAATGCAAGAATTTCATCAATTGAAGGATTTGAGTTTGAATACTCCTCATCAAGATAATTTTTAATAATTTTTTCAATATCTAAAAATTTAATTTTATCATGCAAAAATAACTTAACAGCCGCCTCATTAGCCGCATTTAAAACTGTCGGATAAAGTCCACCTTTTTTCCCAGCCTCATAAGCATAGGAAAGACAAGGAAATCTTTTTTCACTTAATTCTTCAAAATGTAGACAAGATACCTTCACCAAATCTAGAGCATCTCCTTGATAGTCAAGATGCTGGGGATACATTAATGCATATAAAATAGGACCCCTCATATCAGGTGAAGCTAAATGGGCTTTAATACCTAAATCATTATATTCAACAAGTGAATGAATAATACTTTCGCGGTGCATTACTGTTCTTATTTTTTCATAAGGCATATCAAATAAATGATGAGCCTCAATCACCTCAAAGCCTTTATTCATCATGGAAGCTGAATCAATCGTAATTTTAGCTCCCATACTCCAATTAGGATGCTTAAGAGCATCCTCCTTGGTCGCATTTTTTATCTCATCACGCGTTTTATCTCTAAAAGATCCTCCAGATGCCGTAATAATTAATGACTTAACTTCTCTTTTATCCTCTCCTTGAAGACATTGCCAAATTGCACTATGCTCTGAATCAATCGGATATAGTTCAAGCTTTTTTTCGCGAAGCAAGGCCTTTACCTGATCTCCTGCCATAACAAGAGTTTCTTTATTTGCAAGAGCAATATTTTTACCAGCATTAATCGCCTCTACTGTTGGTTTTAATCCCGCTGAGCCAACCAAAGCATTAACAAGTAATTCATTATCATACTTGTGATATTTTGAAACCTTAAGAAGCCCCTCGTCACCGTAGCACGAAATAAAATCAGAGCTTTTTAGTTCTTCCATTTGTTCTTTTGTTCTAAAAGACACAATTTCCGGCTTGAACTCGGAAATTATTTTCTTAGCAAGCTTAGAATCATGGCCAACAGATAAACCAATAACCTTTAAATCATTTGAATATTTTCTAATAACATCAAGGGTTTGTGTTCCAATAGAACCACAAGCCCCTAATAAATATATATATTTCATTATCTTACTTCCTTTTTAGAAAAGAACAAAAATTAATAACAAAGCAAGAGCTGCAAAAATAGCAGAATCTAGACGATCAAGCACGCCACCATGACCAGGGAAAATGTTTCCATAATCCTTTAAACCATATGTACGTTTAAGTTTTGATGCGACTAAATCTCCAACCTGACCTGCTATAGAAATAAAAATACTGATACCAAAAATGGCTATAAATTGCCAAAAGCTATTAAGCTTATCAAAATCGCCCTTCCAAAATACACTTACATCACTGGTATTGCTAAATAGTGTTTTAATTCCGTCTTCATTAAAATATCCCCTAAAGAAAGTACCATAAAAATAAGCAATTGTTGTAGCACATATTACGGCAACTAAAGATCCAATTATCGCACCCTCCCAAGTTTTGTGAGGACTAATTGTAGGACACATTTTATGTTTACCAAATTTAGAACCACCAAAATATGCAAATACATCGGTTAAAATTGTAATCATTAATAAATATACGATAAAACGTAAACCTAAAAATCTTAAAATTGTTAAAGCTCCAAAGCCAAGACCAGTATAGCAAATAGTTGTTAGTGCTTTTCCAACATCGTCACCATCAAAATCATGACAAAATACCATACAAGCAAGTAATGTAATAACGACAACTAAAAACATTGGTAAAAAGCCAATTTCTAGATTAAACAAATGTAAAATATGTGATGACAATGAATCATCTAATCCATTAGTACTTTTTACAAATTTAGCCCATTCTGTTAAGCATGACATATATATCAAAGCCGAAGATATAATAATTATTATTTTAACTCCTAAAGGAAATTTCTTTTGTTGCTCATACAATCTAATCATTTCTGTAGATGCTATTACCGCAAGTACAAGCATTGTTACTTGAAATAAAGGGAATAATTCCTTAACCATTAAAAGGGGAATTAAGATTAAGCATAAAACTGTTCCCGTGATAATTCTTTGTTTCATTATTTTTCCTCCTTAAGCCCACCAAAGCGACGATTACGGCTTTGATATGAGGCAATAGCCTTAAGTAATTCCTCTTCATGGAAATCTGGCCATAAACAATCTGTAAAATAAAGTTCGCTATATGCAAGCTGAAGTAATAAGAAATTAGAAATACGAATTTCTCCACTTGTTCTTATAAGCAAATCAAGCGGTGGTAAATCTTTTGTATATAAATGTTTAAAGATTGTACTTTCTGTTATATCATCTGGATTTAATTTTCCATCTTTAACAAGCATTGCAATTTCTTTTGTTGCATTTTTTACTTCATCTAAAGAACCATAATCAATAGCTAAAACAAGATTTAAGCCTGTATGTTTTTTTGTGTTTTCTTCAGCCTCTTCAATAAATTCTAAGAACTGAGGGCTTAATCGATCTCTTCTTCCGATAATAGTTATTTTAATATTTGAATCAAATAAATTTTTCTTATATTTTCTAAAATAACCTAGAGGTTTTGTCATTATAAATTTAACCTCTTTTTCAGGACGAGACCAATTTTCCGTTGAGAAACAATATACAGTCATGCACTTAATACCAATTTTATTAGCATATTTAGCCATATTAATTAAATTATTCGCACCATGAAGATGACCATAAGTTCGAGGCATTAATCTTTTTTTTGCCCAGCGGCCATTTCCATCTAATATAATCGCAATATGATTAGGAACACCTTTTTTAATTATTTCTTGTTCATTCATTTTTTCACCTACTTGTGATTAGTAATTCACTATATACTTTAGCATAAATAAAAGGATATTACAAACAAATTTAAAATAAATACTTTAAAATTCAAAAAAAAGACGCTAACATTAAAAGCTAGCATCTATTTATTATAAAATTAAATATTCATTAATTCTTTGCTCTTTGCATCAGCGATATCTTCAATCTTAGCGATATATTTATCAGTAAGCTTTTGAACATCGTCTAGATATCCTTTTTCTTCATCCTCAGGTAAATCTAGTTTCTTTAAAGCATCATTAGCATCACGACGAAGATTACGAACTGCAACCTTGCCTTCTTCGGCAACACGACCAACTTGCTTAACAAGGTCCTTACGACGTTCCTCAGTCATTGCAGGAAGTACAATACGAATACCAATTCCATCACCTTGAGGGTTTAAACCAAGATTAGCTGCAGAGATAGCAACCTCAATATCCTTTAATGATGATTTATCAAATGGCTTAATATATAATTGATTAGCCTCTGGTGTAGAAATAGATGACATTTGCTTAAGTTGAGTAGGACATCCATAATAATTAACAAATACTGAATCTAGGATAGCAGGATTAGCACGTCCGGTACGAACTTGTGCAAGTTCATGTTCAAATGCTTGAACTGACTTTTCCATTTTTTCTTCTGCTTCCATTAAAATCATATCTGGCATAAATTTAAGCTCCTTTTAATCATTTTTAACAAGGGTTCCAATATGTTCACCCTTAACAGCTTTAACGATATTTCCTGGCTTATTCATATTAAATACAATAAGCTTCATACCATTATCCTTACAAAGGCTTGCGGCAGTTGAATCCATTACAGCAAGATTTTTATTAAGGACCTCACTAAAAGATAGTTCTTCATACATTTTAGCATTAGGATTTTTTCTTGGATCTGAATCATATACTCCTTCAGTTCCATTTTTAGCCATTAAAACAACATCAGCGCCAATTTCAATTGCACGTGTAGCAGCTGCAGTATCAGTTGAAAAATAAGGATTTCCCAAACCACCAGCAAAAATACAAACACGACCTTTTTCAAGGTGACGAATAGCACGACGTCTAATATATGGTTCAGCTACAGCTTGAACCTCAAGTGCACTTAAACAGCGTGTTGGAACACCTGCTTGTTCTAGGGCATTTTGTAATGCTAAAGAGTTCATAATTGTTGCAAGCATACCCATATAGTCAGCCTGAGCACGTTCAATGCCAAGCTCTTCACCGGTTTTGCCACGCCAAATATTTCCTCCACCACAAACAATACCAATTTCACAGCCTAAATCATAAATTTCCTTAATTTGATTTGCAGTTTCTTTTACTGTTTGAGGATTTATTCCAAAAGAAGTTTCACCCTTTAAGGCTTCTCCTGATAGCTTTAATAACACTCTTTTATACATATGAACAACTCCTTTTAATTTTTAAAAAAGAGGAGCAAACATGTTGCCCCTCAATAAATTACTTGTTTAGACCAGCTTGAGCAGCAACTTCAGCAGCGAAGTCTACAACTTCTTTTTCAATACCTTCACCTACAGCTAGACGAATGAATGATTTAACTGTTGATTTAGTATGAGAAAGATATACGCTTACTGTTTCATCTGGATTTTTAACAAATGGTTGATCTAATAAGCAGATCTCCTTTAAGTACTTTTGTAAACGTCCTGGAACAATATTGTTTTCAATAATGTTTTCAGGTTTTGGTTTAGCAGCCTTAGCATTTTCATTTAAAGCTTCTGTTAAGATAATTTGTCTTTCACTAGCAAGCTTTTCTTCACTAATATCTGCTTGAGATACATAAGTAGGTTGGTTTGCAGCAATGTGCATTGCAATATCCTTAGCAACAACTTCATCAGCATTGTCAAGAACTGCAACAACAACAATTCTACCACCCATGTGCTTATAAGCACCGAAAATTTGACTATTTTCCTTAGTGATTCTTTGAACACGACGCAAAGAAACCTTTTCACCAATTACAGCAGAATCCTCAAGAATAATATTCTCAAGAGTCTTGCCTTCAACAGTAATGTTTAAAGCTTCTTCAGTATTAGTAGCATCAGATGCACTAATGATTTGTCCAACCTTATCAAGTAAAGCTAAGAACTTATCGTTTTTAGCAACGAAGTCAGTTTCTGAGTTTAATTCGAATAATACGCAATCATTTCCATCAATTACGTATGAGCAAAGTCCTTCAGCAGCTACTCTTGAAGCCTTCTTTTCAGCCTTTGCAATACCCTTTTCACGTAACCAAACGATAGCCTTTTCCATATCACAGTCGCAAGCCTCTAATGCCTTCTTGCAATCCATCATACCAGCCATTGTTCTATCACGTAATTCTTTTACAAGTTGTGGTGTAACAGTCATGGTAATCCTCCTAAATTTTTTTTATTTTTTAATTAGTTAATTATTCAGCCTTAGGAGCCTTAGGAGCGTCCTTCTTTTGATAAGGCTTCTTGAAGCCAGGCTTTCTATCGCCTTGAGGCTTACGAGGACCCTTATTGTCCTTCTTTGGTTGTTCCTTGTTGATTTCCTCAGAAAGGTTTACAGCTTCATCTTCAAACTTCTCAACAACACCACCGTTAGCCTCGATTACTGCGTTATTCATAACCCAAGTAACTAGCTTAACTGCACGAATTGCATCATCATTTGCAGGGATAACATAATCAACATCATCAGGATCACAGTTTGTATCTACGATTCCGAATACAGGGATATTTAACTTACGAGCTTCTAAAATAGCATTGTGCTCCTTACGAGGATCAACAATGAATAAAGCTTGAGGAAGACCCTTCATATCCTTGATACCACCAAGGTTCTTTTCTAGTTTTTCTCTTTCTTGAGAAATCTTAGCTACTTCCTTCTTAGTAAGCTTTAATTGATCGATAACTCCGTCTTCAAACATCTTATCAAGATCATTTAATCTCTTAATTCTCTTACGAATAGTCTTGAAGTTAGTTAAAGTACCACCTAACCAACGGTTATTGCAGTAATATTGACCACTTCTTTGAGCTTCTTCCTTAACAGCCTCTTGAGCTTGCTTCTTAGTACCTACGAAAAGTACCTTTCCATCGTTCTTAGCGATTTCAAGTAAAGCTGCATAAGCCTTCTCGATTTCATTAGCTGTTTTTTGTAAGTCAATGATATAAATACCATTTCTTGCTGTGTAGATGTACTTAGCCATCTTAGGGTTCCATCTACGAGTTGCATGTCCAAAATGAACACCAGACTCTAATAATTGTTTCATTGAAACTACTGACATATTATTTTCCTCCATTTTATTTTGTTTTTTTACCTCTGCTTTTTTCAACGCTTTGACCTCCACAGAATGTCATCTGCACTGGACGGTGAGCTCCAAAAGCATGTGTATTTTAATGCCTTTAACATTTTAACATTAGTGATTAACAGTGTCAATACTTTTTGTAAAAATAATTTTAAAAATGCGAATGATTAATTTTCTATATTTTACACTGTTAAGCATAATTTTCATTAATTTTCTCAATCAGCTTATCTTTAAACACCAAATCACTAAAATAACATAACTAGCAAACCTTCAAGCTTTAAAGAATATGATCTAGATAGTTTGCTTAATACTATAAATAACATAACTAGCAAACTATAGGAGTCAAGTTCCTCTTCAGTTATATGTTTGCTTAATACTATAAATAACATAACTAGCAAACAATATCTTTGATTTTATGGAAGAATAATATGTTTGCTTAATACTATAAATAACATAACTAGCAAACTCATTCTATAACCACCTAAATTAGTATTCAGTTTGCTTAATACTATAAATAACATAACTAGCAAACTGAAAGATATAAGGAAGGATTAAAGGGATGTTTGCTTAATACTATAAATAACATAACTAGCAAACACACGTCCATACTTTCCGTATTTTTCTTTTGTTTGCTTAATACTATAAATAACATAACTAGCAAACCTTTGTGTACTTGTACTTGGAATTATTTTTGTTTGCTTAATACTATAAATAACATAACTAGCAAACATTAATTTTTTGTTTTTTACAAGTTGAATAGTTTGCTTAAAACTATAAATAACATAACTAGCAAACATTGATATAAATAAAAGGGTATTGTTTTTGTTTGCTTAATACTATAAATAACATAACTAGCAAACGATGGTGTTGTCTATGATTTATCAACATAGTTTGCTTAATACTATAAATAACATAACTAGCAAACCTCGGTTTCGTCTTCGTAAATTCTTTTTAGTTTGCTTAATACTATAAATAACATAACTAGCAAACTAAATTAAATAAAAGATTGTTAAATTATGAGTTTGCTTAATACTATAAATAACATAACTAGCAAACGTAATATTAATATAAATTAATCTCTATTTAGTTTGCTTAATACTATAAATAACATAACTAGCAAACAATGCTACTTATATTGATGTTAAAGATGCTGTTTGCTTAATACTATAAATAACATAACTAGCAAACTGGTGTGTAGTGCCTAATGAAAAAATAAAGTTTGCTTAATACTATAAATAACATAACTAGCAAACATATCAACAGATAGCACAGCAAATGATGAGTTTGCTTAATACTATAAATAACATAACTAGCAAACTTAACGATATCACTATACAAAATGGTACTGTTTGCTTAATACTATAAATAACATAACTAGCAAACCTCAAAACCAATATTTGTGGCTAAACTAGTTATGAATTTATGATTATATTATACACCAATCGTCATCAATAGTTAAATCATTTTCTTTTTTTAATTCTTCATCACAATAGGAAATATCTGTTAAGACTAAATCATTGTATAATAGTTCTTTTTCTAATAGTTTAATTTCATCATCATTGATAAGTGAAAGTAATCCAAAAGAAATAATTATTTTTGTTTTACAATATATAGAATACAATTTAAAATAATCACATATCAAATTTAAATAATTAGAATAATTTATTTCAGGGAATTTTACATCAAAAGCCAACAACAATTTACTAATGTTAACCTTTTCTTCATATTCAAATGGATAATCAACATCGTTTAATAAATTATTAAGCATTTCAAAAGATTCCTTTTCTATTCCATTTAGCTTGACAATACTTGAATTAGTAATTTTTTCTTCTAATTCTTTATAAAGACTATTTAAGAGTTTTTTTTCATTTAAACTAATGCAAAATGGATTTTGAATAATCAATCCAAATTTAGATATATCAAAAATTTCATTATTAATACTAAACACAATTTCATCATTTATATTAAATGTTAGTTGTCTATAATTATTTTTAGAATTAAATTTTATTTTTTTTAAAGGTAAATCAAATTCAATCAATTGATTTAATGATTTTATAAATATCTTTTTCACAGAAAAACAACCCTTTCATCCGATGTTAAAACATCCGTCTTACTTTCACCTAAAAGAATTTGCATAGACGAAAATTGTTTTTCAGTTACATTTAATAGCATTATATTCCCATCAGGTGGAACTGACGCTTTTAGTCTATTTGCCACTGTATCTGCCATTTGTTGATCAATTGACATTCTACAATAAACTGATTCCTGTAGCATATAAAATCCATTTGTTTTTATTAATTTTACAAATTTACGATAGTTTTTTCGATCTTCAAGGGTATAAGTCGGCAAATCAAAAAATAGTAATGTACGCATAAACCTATAACTCATAGGTGATAAACCTAATCCTTTCTTCATTTCCAGTTTTAAGATAATTTAATAAATCTTCAACATATAAATGAATTGCATTGTCTAATATTATTTCTTTTCCATTGTATTTAACTTTCATTGATAAAAGATTAATATATTTTTCTTTATAATCAGCTTCATTAACTATTTCTTTTATTACTAGCGAATCAATTAATGGTCTTAGAGGTTCAATGAAATCACAAGATAAATTAAACGGATTTGATTCACCAATATGATGAACACCGAGTTCAGTTAAATAGCCCAATGACTTTATTTCTCTATTAATTGATGATAAAACAATCGAATATCCGTAATTTAATGCTCGATTAATAAACACGTCCAAATTTCTATTAAATTCATTCCCAAATAATGAATTGAAATAGATTTTAGCACTATGTCCTTCTCTATTTGATATATCACCATTATCAACATTCATAGCATATCTTAACAGCATATCATAAGATTCAATTTTGTTTTTATAAAATAAATTTTTGGCCTGATTTTGTATCTTCTCAATAATTATTAATTGCCATAATCTATTTTTATACACTTCGGAAAAGGACATTTGCTCCTTTATTTTTCGGTAAGAATAATAATTATTATAATAGCCTACCATTTCTCCTACTGGATTATGTCTATCATCTGTAAATATTATTTTAATTTTTTTATCAATACATTCTGCAATTAAGTTTGAAGTTAGTGTTACTTGAGTAGAATTTATAATTATTATCTTTATCTCATCAAGTAATACCTTTGTATTAATTGTATCTCTTCTGCATATTAAATAATTTAGTGAATATTCAAGTTTACATCGATTATTAATGACAATTGTCCTAAATGCCATTATTTAACCTCATACAAGATTTCTTCATAATATCCTGTAATTGACTGCCATATAAACTTCATTCCTGATTTTAATTTTTTTCCTAAGTAAAGAGTTCCACTATTACCTGATAAATGAATTAATCGTAAATCAGCATTTTTTCTTTCATTCGTTTTTAAGATTTGAAGTAAATTATTACATATTATTATAAAATCATCAATTGAATAATCAATAGAACAATCAATATTATTTACAATATTTTGGATTGCAGAAAAACTATATATATCCTTAGAATACATTGTTTTTATTTCTTTCAACAAATTTACTAATTCAGTTTTTTCCAAAAAAATCTCTTCATTATTTTTTCCACGTGCTGGTGAAACAATAATTTTTTTATTATCTTTAGCCATTATAATACCTAATTTTTTATTATTTAAATACTTATCAATATTTTTTATTGTTATCATAGCTTTCTTACTGAAGAATCTATCTTGAACATTTTGGAGCACATATTGATTTCCTGATTTACCAGTAATAATATACTTAAAAGAACCTTCCTGAATAACAACATTAGCTTTAATATTATAATTTACAACTTTATAGGAAGTATATTTTTGATACTCATCTAATGACGCAATATAATTATCAATATCTTTTTCAATTTTATTATTATCACCACAAGCAGTCTTAGGAATTGCTTCTAAAATAGTATCTAGTCCTTTTTTTCCATGAGCTTCTATAATAACATATCTACTAAATTTATTTGATGTTATACCGCCATATTTTTCAACATCAACTCGTGGGGTTGTGGTTTGGAATGGAACCGCACTTTCACCTTCTCCCTTAGGTAAAATTGTCACTTTACTATACATTTTATTTGGATTATAGGTTCTTATTGTCTCAGTTATGTCAAAGCGATGATATAAATCCTTTTCAATTCTTTTTATATCTTCTTTTTTATCCCAAATAACTTTACCATTCGCTTTTAATATATCACGTTTTGTAAAAATTCTTGATGGGTTAAGCGATTCACCTTCGTTTTCAATTCTTGCAATATCACTAAATTGATAAAATCTTCTTGAAGTATAATACTTATTCAAAATACCACCAACAACTACATTTAAATATGCATCATGGGCGTGATGGAAATTATTTGCAGTTCGTGACTTAACTAAATCAAATGTATGTCTAAAATCACTTACATTTTCACCTTTTGAATAAATGATATTCTTTTCATCAACTTTATAATATTCTTTTAATAGTTTTATAAGTCCCATTACAGATTGATTAGTACTAACTAATTGCCGATTAACAAAACCTTCTAATTCATCTTTTGATATTTCCTTTTGAGTTAATCTGCGATATTTTTCTTTTGAAATTAATTCTAATGATAATAATTTTTTATAAAACTGTTGTGCCTTAGGATTTAAAACCTTAGCCTCAAATAAGAATTTATCAGTTTTAGCCGCATTCTTTTTCTTATCAACTAAAACACGATTACTCAAGGAATCATCCTTAATAATAGATTGTGGATAAATATGGTCAATATCATAATGATAATTATTAGTTAAATCACTTATATCAATATCTTCAAGTGAATACATACACTTTCCTAATTGAGTGAAATAAAAATACAATATATCAGATTTCAAATTGTCCTTATTACTTTCAAGTTCATTTTTCAATCGTTTCATATCGAAATTATATGCCATTGCAAGTTCTTGACAACTACTATATATTTTCTTTATCTTATCATATCTTGAACTTGTTGTCTTACCTTTGTTTTTATCCTTATTTGTACGAGTAACTTCCACATAAAATTCATCAATTTTCTTGTGAAAAATACGCTCAATCTCTTGAATAATAGAACATGTTTGGATTAAAGCACGCTTAAATGAAGGTGAAATCACTAAATTTTCTGCAATATAATCTCGAGCACACAAATAACTATCATTTAAACTATTTTTTCTATTATATTCATCAATAGCATCAATTAAACGATATCCATCTAGATATAGAATTTCTTGTAAATTAAGATTAGTTTTACGCATAACCTCAATTACATTACCTTTAATTTCTCCTGTTTGATTATCAACGATTTGAAGCCCTACAAGCAAATTCTTTGATAATCTACTATATCCTTTATAGTTTAATCCCTTTATTTGTTTTATCCTATCGTTATTTAATTTATAAAGCTCTTTAAGACGATTACCTAAAATAGATTTATCCTCAAAAATCGTGATATCTTTAATAATATTTTCAATCATTTCTTTATTATCATTAAAGTCTTTTCCAAAGATTTCCTTCATTTTAATATATGAAGCCATATTGCATGTAGCCTCTGGCAATTCTTTTTCAGTGGTTGTTAAAGCATCCGCATTATAATTAGTCTTTATAAATTCAATTATATCTTTTTTAGTTGGTTGTTTTTTTATCAAGAAAACCTCATTAAAAATTTTGGACTTCATTATAGGATCAATTGGATTACCATTGATAGAAAGTTTGTTTAAATATGACAGACATGAATATTCAGAAAAAATCAAGGAATTCTTAGGCAAGCAATAATCATTATCACCTTTTAGATACGTACACTTATTTTGCATACGTAAAATAAATTTTTCCGCTGTTTCATCAAGCTTTACTACTTTATCAAAATTCCATGGGTAAATTTTCTCATCTTCTCTTACAACCCATGAATACTTAGATTCTTTATTTAATGGTCCCACATAATATGGAATTTTATATTTAAATGTTAATATTATTTTCTCTTTAATTGAATAACCATCATTTCCTTCACTTAAAAATGGATAATACTTTTCTTGATTATTTAAAATAGTTTTTAATTCTTTTAAATGAAGCTGCATTGGAAATGCACCATTTTGATTAGAATTTTGCTTTAAAAGAAATTCATTATTATCAATTTTATCAATGAAATACTTAATTTCCTCTTGAGCTTCTGCATATTTAATATTATTAAGTTTTTGTTTTAAATAACCATAAAATTCTTCTCTTGAAGCATGTTTAAAACGCTCAACCTTATTTTTTCTAAGTTTATTAAAGCCAACATATGCTACATAATTTGCTAGTTTTTCATCTCTTATTTTAAATATTTCGTTATATTGGTCTTCAGCATATTTTTTAAAAAAGCCTTTTAGTTTTTTCAAATCTTCATTATGTTCGTCATACATCTTTACCATTGATTCGGAAATTGTTTTAGAATCAGATAAAATTTTGTTAATAAAATAGAAATCCGAAATTTCTTTTATTTTAATAATCATTTCTAAAACACTTTTAATCTCAGGTGCGACGCTAATAGCTTCTTCAACTTGACCTTCAAGTTCTTCTGAGCCTAGACTGATTTCTGTTTTAGGGTATTTACTATTCTTTATAACTGATAAGCTTGAAATATTAACTTTTGCACTACCACTAATAAAAGGAATAACTAATTCATTATAAATTGACTTTTTGTTTACATTAAACAAATCTAATAATTCTTTCTTCTTATTAGAAATTCCTTTTATTTCCATTAGAATAACTTTTAACTTTTCTAAGAAGTCATCATTAATATTTTCTATTTTATCGAAATACTCAGCTGAATAATCCTCATTATCTTCCAATTCATTTGATAGTTCATCTAAAATATCATTAAAGTCTAAAAAGAATTGCTTAATAGAAGTATACTCACTTGTTGAAAATTCCTCACCAGGATACAAAAAATTTCCTCTATATTTTATAATATGAGCTATTGCAAGATAAACCATTCTAATATCAAATTTTTTGTCCTCTTCCTGCATTGCTTTTCTTAAATGATATATGGTTGGATATTCCAAATAAAAATCTTTATCAGTATATTCTGATGTAAATAGGTTATATGTATTTTTATTTTTCTTATCTTCTTTATAGTAAAAAGAATCGTCTAGACGTTCAAAGAAGGTCGGATCAATATCACAAATTTCCTTTGTGAAAAAAGAACGCAAAATTTCCATTCTTTCCTTACGTCGCAATAATCTTCTTCTTGATTTCCTATAAGAACCTCTATCCTTAGCAGTTTCAGCCTCATCAAACATTCTTACACCCCAAAAGGTATGACCATTTTTCTTAATTAAGTTTATTATTTTCATCTAATAGAGCATATCCTACAGAGTTCGTTCCAATATCTAACCCTAGACGCAATTTCTTCAAAGTTTCCTCATTATTTTTCATTTTAACCCTCCTAAGTAATTGACAAATATGTGTTATTACACTATAATCAAGATGTAAATAACATAACGAGTGCAAATAAGCGTTTCGCGAAAATTTACAGTGGCCCTGCTGTGGGGCCTTTTTTATTTATCAAATTTATCTCATCGACAATTTAT
>ULWV01044239.1_pt1 | contig 19747 bp, 27 predicted proteins | sample 1960651 | NCBI WGS metagenome assembly ULWV01 (sample SAMEA4835820, study PRJEB28245) | human gut metagenome | biome: gut microbiome; material: fecal sample | place: Denmark | collected 2008
TAAGAAAAACTTAAAAATTATAAATAACAACAGGATCTGGACAAAGGAAGAAGATAATTTATTAATATCTAAAGTTAAAAGTTATAGATACACATGGTCTGATTTGGCAAAAGAGTTTAATAGAACTGAACCAGCTATAAAAAAGAGATTATATAAACTTAATTGTCCATATAGGCCAATCCAAAGGGATAATAAAATAGCTTGGACAAATGAAGAGAACAATAAACTAAAAGAGTTATTTTCACAAGGATATTCAAGTGACCAAATAGCTAAAATATTAAATAAAAGTGAGTTTTCAATTATAGAAAAAATAAGAATTTTAAAAGTAATTCCTGATAAGGAGTTTAAAAGACTATGGACATTACAAGAAGAAATGTACTTGTTTAATAATAAAAATAAGACTAATGAGGAATTAGCAATTGACTTGAATAGAACAGTAAATGCTATAAAAAGAAAAAAAGAAAGATTAAATATTAATTTAATGCTTGCCATGACTGAAAAACAAGGAGTAAATGTCAATGTTTAAGGTGGAAGTTAAATATACCCAATGTGAAAAAGATGTAGAATTGATAAGAAGTTTTAGAAGTTTTGAAGAATTGGGAGTTTGGATATCTAATAGTTATGATGAAATTAGAATAATAGATTTAATTGTATATGAAGATTAATAAAATGTTAGGTGTTAGAAAATGATAGTAGTAATTTATAAAGGAAAAGGTAGGGAAGGTGCAAAACAAGTACCTTTTACTTCAAAAGCTTTAGCAATAAAAAAGGCTAAAGATCTATACAAAAAGGGATATTGTAATGTAAAAGTTTCTGAAATATCAGAAAAAGTTCTTTTTATACCAGGGAGAACAATTTGATTATATTGCGAGTAAGGGGTGTAAATAGAAATGGTTAAGGTAAAAGATATTAAAAAATTATTTGATGTTGAATTAGATTTATACCATAAAGGACAATGGGTTGGAGCTGATACAGAAATAGACGATAAACACTGGATAAATGAATGTGTAGTAACATCAATAGAGGTAGAAAGATACGAGGTAAAGGTTGATACTCGTTAATAAATATAAGAGTTTGAAAGGAAATACGAAATGGTAAATTGGGAAGAAAAATTAAAAGATAAAAATGTAAATGTTATTGGATATGCTACAGAAGGCTTAGATTATATTTATGAACCAGAACATGATAACTGGTTTGATTGCATAGATGAATTAGAAGATTGGTTTAATCATAGAGGATTAGAAGTACCTGAATACGCTTATGGAAGCTATTTTATGCCGTTCTCACTAGATATAGACAACATTATAGAAGATGAAGCACAAGCATATGATGAAGAAATTATTGATAGATTAGATGGTTTAGAAGAATTAAGAAAAGCAATAGAAAAGTTTAACAAAATCAATAATGGAAATGGAACTTATCAAGTAGAATATGGAACAGTTGTAAAGCTGTTTGAGATGTAATGCACAATTCAAAAATATTGAGAAAGAATGTAAAAAACATGGGGTGATGAAATGGATATAAGTATAAAAAAGAAAATAGAAAATGATTTAAGAGAATACCCATTTCTATTAATTGCAGTAGATGCTGGAGGACTTGGTTATCCTACTAATCATGAAATTGTTAAAGATGTTAAGCATCCTAGTACAATGAAAGGAAGCTTTGTTGAAAGTTGTGTAATTGATGAAGAATATAATAAAAAGAAAGTTGATAAAATTACAAGAGCTTTAGAGTTATTAGATATAACAGAGAAAGAAATTGTTGAGGAATGTTATTTTAGAAATACCTATACTAATCAACAAATAATATCTAATATGTGCATTAGTAAAGCAAAATTCTATAAGGTTAAGAATGATTCATTAAGAAAAATTGCAATTTCTTTAGGATATTTGTAAAAAAAGAAAAAATAAAGACAAAATAAAAACAAAATAAAGACAAAAAAGTGGAAAGTAAAAAGAACTTATACTACAATAAATGTAAGATGTTATAAATATAAAATTAAATAAAATCCCCTTTAAACAAAAGCACTTAAGTGAAATTCTTAGGTGCTTTTATTTTTTGAGGAGAAGAAGGTGAGAGTGTGAAAATAAAAGTAATAGATATAATTAAAGAAACTCAACCAGATACTTATAGTAGGTTAAAGGCTAATAAAAAAAGACACTCTAAAAAAGAGCTTACTAAAAGAGATTATGAGGAGTTAATGAAAAATAGTTCATACAAAAGAGTTACTGGTGGAGCTATTAGGCAGGTGAGATAATATGGGAAAAAAGATGCCTGCAGATCCTATAAAAAGAATAGATGATATTCATTATATACAGGCATATATAAAAGCTCAAAATAAAACTCATAGCCATAGAAATTATATTTTATTTATTCTTGGAATTACTACTGGATATAGAGTAGGAGATTTAGTAACTTTAAGGGTAAAAGATATTAAAAGAGCCTTATCTTATGGATATTTTCAGATAGAAGAAGGTAAGACTAAAAAAATTAGAAAAGTACCGATAGTTTCAAATTTAAAGAAAGAAATAAAAGATTATATAAAAAATAAAAAAGATTATGAATATATGTTTTATAGTCAAAAAGGAAGAAATTTAGGAGTAAAGGGAGTAACTGACATATTAAAAGATGTTGCTGAAGATTTAAAGTTAAGAGATATAAATTTATCAGCACATAGTTTGAGAAAAACATTTGCTTATAGAGTTTGGATGGAAAATGGCAAAGATATATTTTATGTAAAAGAATTATTAGGTCATAGCACAGTAGAATATACTAAAAGATATTTAGGATTAGATATTGAATTGTATGGAAGAACATTAAATTCATTAAACAATTTGATACTCTAATCCTTTATATTTTGGCATATAAATGTTCCATTTTTTATATGTAAGGGATTTAAGGTAAAAAAATAATTGCATATATTAGTAAGAACTTTAAAAAATAAATGTTTGATTTAATATATTATAAAACATTATTTAAGGAAAAGACGAACAATAAAACATATAAAAATAATAAAATTCGTTTAAAAAGAGGTAAAAATGGCTAAAGAATTTGCTAAGAAATTTTATAAATCTAAAGAATGGATTAAATGTAGAGATTATATTTTTAAAAAATATCATGGGATATGTCAAGAGTGTGGACGACCTGGCGAAGAAGTTCATCATAAGGAATTTTTAAATGCTATTAATATCAATGATTCTAACATTGCTTTAGGAGAAGATAATTTAATTTTATTATGTAGAGATTGTCACTTTGAGAAACATAAGAAAACTAATCCTTTAGAAAGAAATTTCAATAAGTCAAAGCCGATTACCAATAATGGTACATACTTTGATGAAAATGGGGAGTTAAAGGAAATTAAGAAGTATATAGTTTATGGAGCGCCAGGGGCAGGGAAAACAACTTATGTTAATAAGCATAGACAGTATGGTGATTTAGTTGTTGACTTAGATTTAATTAAACAAGCTATAAGTATGGAAGGTAAGACTAATGCACCTGATAATTTATTAAGTGTTGCCAATGCAATTAGAGAAACTATTTACAGAGAGATAGAAGCTAATAAAGTTGATTGCAAGAACATATGGATAATAGCTTCATTACCTTATAAAAATGAAAGGATAATACTTAGCAAAAGGCTTAAGGCAGAGTTAGTATTCATTAATACAGATATACTTTCATGTATAGATAATGCTATGAATGATGATAGCCGAAGCGATAAGCAGTTGCAGAAGTACATAATCAACAAATGGTTTGAAGTATATGAACAGTAACCCCCCCTATAAAAGATGTGGGAGGGCTGACGAGGGACCGTCGGAGGGGGGACATAATTTTACCTCCACATGAAATTTTCAAAACTAAAGGGGGGTTATATTTTTGAGTATATCCGAACAATTAGAAAGAGAAAAGAAAATTAAACAAGAAATAAATAGAATTAAAAAACTTTATAAAGATTTAGAAAAAGATAAAGTTAAAGTTGTTGAAGGACTAGTTACTGAAGCTTCATTTATGAAATTAACTCTTCAAGAATTAAGAGAAGATTTGTTTAAAAATGGAATGACTGAATTATATGAGAATGGACCACAAGTTGTAAATCGAGAAAGACCTGAAACAAAAATTTATTCAACTATGATTCAAAGATATTCAAATGTAATGAAACAATTAATTGATTATATGCCAGAAGAAGAACAAAAAGAAGAAAATGATGAGTTAAAAGAATTTCTTAACAGGAGAAAAGTTAAGAAATGACTTATATAGAAGAATACTATAATAAAATTATGAGTGGTGAAATAGTTGCATGTCATAGAATAAAACAAGTTTACTCTATGCTAGTAGATAAATTACATCATCCTGAAAAATATGAACCTTATATATTTGATGAAGAGTTAGCAAACTTACCAATAGAGTTCATTGAAACTTTTATTAAGCAAGCACAAGGTGAATTAGGAGCAAATTTAAAATTAGAGCTATTTCAGAAAGCTAAGCATCAAGCAGTATTTGGATTTGTTCATAAAGATACATATTTAAGACAATATAATGAAGTCTTAGATATTAGAGGTAGAAAAAATGGTAAGACTACAGAACTTGCAGCAGACGAAATATTTATGGCAGTTGGAGATGGAGAAGGTTCACCAGAAATATATAATGTTGCTACAAAATTAGACCAAGCATATAAGGGATTCCAAGAATGTTATAAAATGATTCAACAGTCAAAATCTTTATCAAAACATTTTAAAAAAAGAAAATCTGATTTATATATCAATTTTAATTATGGATCTATTAAAGCATTAGCTAGCAATACCAATGGACTTGATGGATTAAATGCTCATATGGTCACTATAGACGAGTTAGCAGCAATAAAAAATAGAGATTTATATGATTTAATGAAACAGTCAATGTCTGCAAGAAGACAACCTTTATTAAATTGTATAACAACAAATGGATTTGTTAGAAATTCAATATTTGATTCTCAGTATGAATATGCATGTAAAGTTTTAGATGGAAAAGTCAAGGATGATAAATTCTTGGCTTTTATTTATGAACTTGATGATAGAGATGAGTGGGATAAGGAAGAATGTTGGATAAAAGCAAATCCAGGCTTAGGAACAATAAAGAAATTTGAGTTTTTAAGAGATTGTGTTAATAAGGCTAAAGCAGATGATGCATTTAAGGCTACAGTAATGGTAAAAGATTTTAACATGACTGAAAACTCATCAAGTGCTTGGCTAAGATGGGATGAACTTAATAATGAAACTACTTTTAATATTAAGGAAATGGGATTCAGATATGGAATCGGAGGATTTGATTTAGCTGAAACAACTGACTTATCAGCAGCTAAATTATTATGTATGAGGCCTAATGATGACAATATATATGTTATGTCAATGTACTTTATTCCTGAAGAAAAATTGAACCAAGAAGAAACTAATAAAGAAGCTGATCAAGTACCTTATAAACTTTGGGAAAAACAAGGTTTATTAAGAGTTTGCCCTGGTAATAAAGTAAATAAATTTCATATGTTAGAGTGGTTTGTTGAAATGAGAGATAAATATGACATATATATACCTTGGATTGGATATGATCCATGGCATGTTGATGATAGTTTATTACAAGCATATCAAAATGAATTTGGGAAAGATGCCATGGAGAAAGTAAGACAAGGTGTATATACTTTATCATCTCCTATGAAAGAATTAAAGGCAGATTTAAAAGCACATAAAGTTATTTATAACAATAATAGTATTGATAAATGGTGTTTAACTAATATAGAAGTTAAAACAGATATTAATGGTAATATTCAACCAATAAAGGGAGCTAATCCAACTCAAAGAATTGATGGAGCCATAGCATTGATAATAGCTTATGTAATTTTAAAAAATAGGATGGCTGAGTATGAAAATATGATTTAGAAAGGGGGTGATAAAGTGGGTTTTATTGATAAGATTAAAAATATGATACCACAAAAAACACAAGTGGTATCGGGATGTCAATTAATACAAGATAAAGGTAATAGCTTTTATTCATGGAATGGGAAAATATATCAAAGTGATATTTTAAGAAGTTGCATAACTCCTAGAGCAACAGCTATAGGGAAATTAGTAGCAAAACATATTAGAAATAATAGTCAAGAAGGTATAGTAATTAATCCAGAACCATATATAAGATTTCTTTTAGAGGAACCTAATCCATATATGACAGGACAAATGTTACTAGAAAAAATGATTAATCAATTAGAGTTAAACAATAATGCATTTGCTTTAATAAATAGAGATGAATTTGGATATCCATGTGAAATATATCCTATTCCAGCAACTAGTGCTGAAGCTATTTATGATAAAAATGGAGTATTATATTTAAGATTTACTCTTAGAAATATGAAAATTGTAACATTTGCTTATTCTGATGTTATTCACTTAAGGCAAGATTTTAATGAAAATGATATATTTGGGACAAGTAGAGCAGAAGCGTTAACTCCATTAATGGAGATAGTAACAACTACAGACCAAGGAATAGTAAAAGCTATAAGGAATAGTAGTGCTATAAAATGGTTATTACTATTTAAACAATCTTTAAGACCAGAAGATTTAAAAAAGGCTACTAAAGAATTTGTAGATAATTATTTATCTATAGATAGTGAAACTGGAGGAGCTGCAGCTGCAGATGCAAAGTATGATGCTAAGCAAGTAGAACCTAAAGATTATGTTCCTAATGCTACTCAAATGGATAAAACATTACAAAGAATATATTCTTTATTGGGAACAAATGAGAAAATAATTCAAAGTAAATTTACAGAAGATGAATGGATCAGTTATTTTGAGGCAAAAATAGAGCCTATTGCAATTCAACTAAGCAATGAATATACAAGAAAGATTTTTTCAAGAAGAGAAAGAGGTTTTGGAAATAAAATAATATTTGAAGCAGCAAATTTACAATATGCCTCTATGAATACTAAACTTCAATTAGTTCAAATGGTAGATAGAGGTGCTTTAACTCCAAATGAATGGAGAGAAGTATTTAATTTAGCACCTATAAAAGGTGGAGATGAACCAATAAGAAGATTAGATACTGCAGTAGTAACGAAAGGAGGTGATTAAAAATGAGTAAAATTCAATTTCCGGTAGATAATTTACAAAATTTCCTCGAAATAAAAAATCAAACTGAAAATAGTGCTGATTTATATTTTTATGGAGATATAGTATCTAGCTGGTGGGGAGCATGGGATGATACAGATCAATATCCAGAAGCGGTAAAAAATTTCCTTGATGGAGTTAAAGGTAAAGATTTAAATATTCATATTAATAGTGGTGGTGGTTCTGTATTTGCTGGAATCACTATTTATAATATGTTGAAAAATCACAGTGGATTTAAAACTGTATATATTGATGGATTAGCAGCGAGTATTGCAAGTGTTATTGCTTTGGCTGGTGATAAAGTTGTAATGAGAACTGGTTCATCGTTTATGATACATAAACCTATGTTTGGAATATGGGGAATGTATAATTCAGATGAATTTAGAAAGATGGCAACAGATCTTGATTCAATACAAGAGTGTATTATGCAAGTTTATAAAGAAAATATCAAGGATAATGTTGATATAAAAACTATTGAAGAGATGGTTAATAATGAAACTTGGATGTCAAGTGATGAAGCAGAAAAGTATTTTAAAATAGAAGTCGAGACTTCATTACAAGCAGTTGCTTGTAGTAGTGAATATCTAGAAAAATTCTGTAACATTCCAAAGGATGTTATGAGAAATAGAAATGAATTAGAATTATTTAATTTTGACACAGAATTATTAATATTGGAGGAAAACTAAAATGACATTACAAGAATTAAGAAATAAAAAATCAGAATTATTAAATGAAGCTAGAAATTTAAGAGATACAGATTTAAAAGCAGCTCAAGATAAATTAGAGGAAGCTAAAAAAATTCAAAATAATATAGCTGAAATGGAGAGTTTTGAAAATCAATTAGCAGAAGAAGCTAAAAACTTAGTTAATTCAAGAGTTTTTAATGAAAACAACACAGTAACTAATATAGCTAACAAATCAGTAGCTATAGACGGAGGTAAGATTATGGACAAATTAAATAATGAAGTAGAAATAAAAGATGAGAATAAATTGTATAACTCAGCATTTGCTAAAAATATGATGGGATTAGAGTTAAATAAAGAGGAAGCTGAAACTTTTAATAAAGTAAATGCTGATTTTAGAAATGCTACTCAAACAGCAGAGCAACATACAGTATTAGTTCCAGAAACAGTAAGACAAGGAATTTGGGCAGAAATAGGAGAAGCTCATCCTATATTTGGTGATATAACACCAACATTTATTCCAGGAAAAGTAACGATAATCAAAGAAAAAAATGCAATGTCAGATGCTGAATGGGTTGATGAAGATGCAGAAGGAAATGATGAAGAGGCAGGATTTGGAACTATAGAATTAGATGGATGTGAACTTGTTAAATCTATTAAAATTTCTTGGAAATTAAAGAAAATGTCAATAGATGCATTCTTAGCTTATATCACAACTAAGTTAGCTGAAAAAATGGGTAATGCAATTGCAAAAGCTATGATTGATGGTAAAGGTAAACCAGGAGACTCAGATGAGTGGAAAGCACAACCTAAGGGGATTGCTACAGCATTAAAAGCTGAATCAAGTACGCCACAAGTTATAACTTATACAGGAACAATAAGCTATGAAAATATGTTAACTTTAATGAGTAAAATTAAAAGTGGATATATTAATGGTTCATCTTTCTATGCTAATAACACAACGATTTGGAATCAATTAGCTGCAATTAAGGATGGAGATGGGAAATCTATATTTATTCCAGATGCAACTATTGGAGGGGTAGGAAGAATATTTGGAGTACCAGTTAAAGAAGAAGATGGTGTAAGTGATGGACAAGTATTATTAGGTAATGTATCAAAAGGGTATGTAATGAACATAAATGAGAATATGACAATATATACTGATGATCATGTTAAAGCAAGAACAACAGATTACATGGGATATGCTTTAATTGATGGTGATGTGGTAACAACTAAATCATTTGCATTGCTAAAAAAGTAGAAAGTGGAGCTAGTGAACTTTCACTAGGGCCACAAAATGAAGAAAAATCATTAGATGAAATGACAGTAGCAGAGTTAAAAGTCATAGCTAAACAAAAAGAAGTTACTGGCTATTCTTCAATGAGTAAAGCACAACTTATAGAAATATTAAGAGCTACTGAATAGTAGCTCTTTTTCATTAAGGAGTGATTAATATGTTAGAAAAAGTTAAATTAGCATTAAGAATAAAATCAAATTCATTAGATTTAGAAATACAAGATTTAATAGAAAGTGCAAAGGCCGATTTAAATATTTCAGGTGTAAAAAATTTAGATGAAGAGGATCCATTAATAATTCAAGCTGTAAAAACATACTGTAAGGCTAATTTTGGACTTGATAATAAAGATTCTGAAAAATATCAAAAGTCTTATGACATGTTAAAGCAACATTTAAGTTTATGTGGTGAGTATAATGTGGAATGATGTTTGTTATTTAGGTAAGAGAATAAAAGAAACTGATGATATTGGTGACTTAATAGAAACTATAATTTATGAAAATGAAGTTTACTGTAATGAAAAATCAATAAAATCTAGTGAATTTTATCAAGCTCAAGCTGTTGGTATGAAACCAGAAGTTACTTTGGAGTTAATGTTAGCTGATTATAATAAAGAAAAGTATGTTAAATATGATGATGGATTTGGTGAAGAAGAATATACAGTTTTAAGAACTTATAAAAAATCTTCAGATAGAATTGAATTAACTTTAGTAAGAGGTGTTAATAATGCCAGTTCCTAAGAGTGTAATTAAGATAAAAAAAGGGAATATAGAATATATTTCAAATGTTGATAGGGTTAATTATACTTTAAATGAGCTTACTAGAGCAGCACTTAGAGATGTAGGTAAGTATCTATGTAATAGGTTTAGAAGTAATTACTATGGCCTATTTAAACGCAAAAAAGGAAGAGTAGGAAAATATACTCAATATTGGGTTAGAAAAAGGGAATGTGATTTACAAATTGGAATAAAACCATTTGCCTTTTATGGAGCATTTCAGGAGTTCGGTAGTAGTAAAACTAAGAAATTAGGTTTATTACAAAAAACAGTAAATGAAAATATTCCTAAAATAGTTGAAATTGAATCTAAATATCTTAGTGCTTTAGAAGATGAAGCAAGAGCATTAGCTTTAGTTAGTGAACAAGAATATGAGGGAGGTGCTGAGGATTAGTAAAACATTAGAATTAAGAAAAGTTATTAAAAGTTTATTACTACAATTTAATAAGAATGTATTTTATGAAAATGCTGATGATGATGCAAGATACCCTTATATAGTTTATGAGTTAGATTCAGTTGATTTCAATAACACTTATAGAGATGATTTAATTTTAACTATCAGTATATGGGATAAAGGCACGAGTACTAAAACTGTTGAAACCATAGCTGATAATATTGAGAGGCTAGATTGTATTAATAATCCAACTGATACAGTATTACCAACATTCTATAAGATAAGTAGAAGTTCAATTCCAGATGAAGATAAGTCAATTAAAAGAAGAGAATTAAAGTTCTCTATTCAAAATTATTATATAGGAGAGTGAGTTAAATGGTAGCGCAAAAAATTATACTAGGGAAAGGTGTATTTTCTATAGGAGATACTCCAATAGCTCTTACTAGAGGTGGAGGACAGTTTACAGTAGAAAGGGAAGTGAGGCAAATTGAAGCTGATGGGGATAGAGGACCTGTTAAAGGAAGAACCGTAATAGATAAGTCAGTTCCTAAGCTAATAATGAATGTACTAGAAGCTATTCCAGAAAACCTACCAAAAATGTATGCAGGATTAAAAGCTACAAAAGGAGAAGGTAAAACAGTTATCACTGGAACATCTCAAATAGCTGATTCAGATTATCAAGAATTTGTAAAATGGACTGGTAAAACAAAAGATGGTAAAGGGGTAGTAATTAAAGTTGATAATGCTATTAACCTTGAAAATTTTGACTGGACATTAGCTGATAAAGATGAGGTTATTTCAGCTTTATCTTATACTGGATGTTATTTAGATAATTCACCACAGGATTATGAGCCTTGGGAAGTAGAATTTGCAGATTAATTTAAAAGAAGGTGCTTGCACCTTCTTTTTATTTTAGGAGGAATTATAAGTGAGAAAGTTAAATACAAGTGATGTTTTTTCATTAGCTAGATTAATAAAAGAAATTGGGATAAAAGAAGATATTAAGAAATTATCTACATCAGTAAATGAGAATACAGATGTAAAAGAAGCTGGATTTGATTTAATATTTACTGTAATTGAAAAGTTTGCTGAAAAAAATAGTGAACCTGCTTTATATAACTTTTTAAGTGGACCTTTAGAAATAGATCCAGAAGAGGTGGGTAAAGTTGAATTATTTACTTTAGTAGAAAATATTTTAGAAATAGTTGATATTGAGAAGTGGAAAGCTTTTTTAAAATTAGCAGTTCGATAGATTTAATTGAAATTGAGGAACTGCTATTAAGTAGATATAGTAACATTGATTATATTTTAAAACTTCATTTTCTAGAAGGTTATGAGATCATATTAAAAGCTTATGATAAAGAAATAGAGGATAGGATATGGGATAGATGGTTAATTGACTATAAGAATATGACCGAAGATAACTTTATTAATTTTGAAGATTATAAAAGTAAACTTATAATTAAAAATCAATCAGTAGAAGAGGATAAAGTAACAAAAGAGGAGCTTTTATTACTGGCTGAAGAAATAGAAAATAAAATCTCACAGAAAAGAGGTGAGGAGTAATGGCAATAGAAGTATTTAAACTCTTTGGTAGTATTATGGTTGATAATGACAAAGCTAATAAGAGTATTAGTGATACTGACAAAAAAGCTGAAGGGTTAGCAGGTAAATTCTTAAGTGCTGTAGGAACTGTAGCTAAATTTGGAACTGCTGTTGTTGCAGCTGCAGGAACTGCTGCTGTTGCATTAGGTACAGTAGCTACTAAAGCAGCTATTGATTTTGAAAATCAAATGTCTAATGTTGCAACTTTATTGGATGGTGATGTTAAAGGGAAAATACAAGACTTAGGAATGGAAGTTAAAAATTTATCTACATATACTGGAGTTAGTTCTGAATTACTAACTGACGGGTTATATCAGGTAATTTCAGCATTTGGAGAAACAGCTGATTCTATGAATATATTAGCAACAGCAAGTAAGGGAGCAAAGGCAGGTAATGCAACAGTAACCGATTCAGTAAATTTATTAGCAGCAGTAACAAAAGGATATGGTGATACATCTAAAGAAGCAGCTGAAAAAGCATCAGACCTGGCGTTTTTAACTGTTAAGTTGGGGCAAACTTCATTCCCAGAACTTGCATCAAGCATGGGTAAAGTAATTCCATTAGCATCAACAATGAAGGTAAGCCAAGAGGAACTATTTGGAGCAATGGCAACTCTTACAGGGGTTACAGGTAATACTGCAGAGGTATCTACACAGTTAAGAGCAACAATTCAAGGGATGTTACAACCGACAACTGCAATGACAGGAAAGATAAAAAAGTTAGGCTATGAAAACGGTCAAGCTATGATTGAATCTTTAGGACTACAAGGAACACTTGATAAGCTTAAAGAAAGTGTAGGTGGTAATGAAATAGCTTTTAGTGAATTATTTGGTTCAGTTGAAGCTAAAAATGCAGTCTTAGCACTTACAGGAGCACAGGCAGAAAACTTCACAGAAAAGACTAATGCAATGAGAAATGCAGTAGGTGCTACTGAGGATGCTTTTAAAAAACAAACTGATAATATTAAAGACAATTTTGCTAAATTAAAAAATGCATTTGATATTATGATGATTGATTTAGGGGAAAAGTTTTTACCAGTCTTAAATAACATATTAAATTGGGTTAATGATAAAATGCCTGTTATTCAAGATGTTTTATGGACTACATTTGATGTTATTGGTGAAACAATTACTTGGTTAAATGATATATTTAAAACTGTAACTAGCGAAATTAATATAAGTTGGGATACTGTTATAAATGCTATAAAGACAGTATGGGAAACAGTAGGACAGCCTATAATTGAAGCAATCACACCTTTAATAAATTCATTAAAAGAAAATTGGGAGATTATATGGGGAGCAGTACAATTATATTTTCAAGCAACATGGGATATGATGAAGATTGCATGGGAAACATTAGGGAAACCTATCTTTGACTTTATAGTTTTAGTTGTTGGAACTGTAGCTGACTTTTTTGCAGAACGTATGCCTGCAATTAGTGGATTTTTCTCTCAAATGGTTACAGATATAACTACATTTTGGAATGAAAACTTAAAGCCTTGTTTTGATGCTATTGGACAATTTATAAATAATGTTTTAGCACCAGCTTTTAAATTAGTTTTTAATCATATAATTGCACCAGCAGTAGATTCAGCTTTTAAGTTAATTTCTAATTTATGGAATAGTTTTTTAAAACCAGTATTAGTAGGTATAACTGACTTCTTAACTGGAGTATTTAGTGGTAATTTTACAAAAGCATTTAGTGGAATAGTTAGTACTGTTAAAGGTATATTCGGCGGGTTAGTAAGTGCAGTCAAAACTCCATTAAATTTAGTTATAGGAGTAGTTAATAGTTTTATAAAGGGATTAAATAAGCTTAAAATACCTGATTGGATACCTGGTATAGGTGGAAAAGGAATAAATATTCCAAGTATACCTATGCTAGCAAAGGGTACAGATTACTTCTCAGGTAGCGCTTATGGTAACTTAGCTATTGTAGGGGAAAAAGGACCTGAACTTGTTAATCTTCCAACTGGTTCAAAAGTAAATACAGCTAAGGAAACTGAAAGTTTATTAGCAGGCAGTAATGGAGGAACATTTATATTCCAAAGTATACTTAATGATAAAGTTATAGCTGAAACTATTGCTAGTGCTAGTGATATTGTAAATGGCAAAAGATTTAATTTAGCAGAAAGGGGATTAGTATTGTAATGAATGGAATTATAAAAGGAAACAAGCATAGTTATAGAGACTTTAATATAACTATTGCAAAAAGAGATATAGGGATTCCTAAAAAAAATAAAATTACAGAGAAAATCCCTTTCTCTAATATAACTTACGATTTTTCTACACTTTATGGAGAGCAAACATATAATGAAAGAGCTTTATCTTATACTTTTAATATAATAGGTAAAAGTAAGAGTGATATGAATATAAAAAAAGCTAATGTTCTGGCTTGGTTAATGGATGGTGGGAAAGAAGAATTTTATGATGACACCATTCCAGGAGTTTATTTTTTAGCTGAAGTTGTAGAAGCTTCATGGAAAGAAAATCTACATGATGGACAATTAACAGTAAAGCTAGAAGCTTATCCATTTAAAATATCGTCATATTATGAGGGCGATATTTCTTGGGATGAACTTATTTTTGAATTAGATGTATTGCAGGAAACTAAATTTGATATTAATGGATATAAGAATATTAATTTATACAATAATGGAGTTAATAGAATAATACCTCAAATTATATGTGATTCAGTAATGGAAATAACAATAAATAACTCAACTTATAAATTAAATATAGGTGAAAATAAAGATAATAGAATTTATTTAAATAAAGGTCCAAATTCTATCATGGTAAATGGAAATGGTAATATAGAATTTAGGTTTAGAAAGGAGCTATTATAATGTATAAGGTAACTATAGAAAATAACAATATAGAGACAATAATAAATGAAGTAAGTACAGATAAATATGCTCAAAGAATAACTGGAACTGTCAAGCAAGGTATAAACTCGATTGACAGTTTTTCTTTTACCATTTTACCTAATAACATAGGATATAATTTAATATTTCCTATGAAAACAATTGTTAAAGTGTATAATACATTAACTAATATGTATGAATTTATTGGGAGAGTATTAACACCAACAGAATCATTAAGTACAAGTGGATTAGTTAGTAAATCTTTTGTATGTGAAAGTGAATTAGCTTATCTTCATGATAGCAATCAAGACTATGGAGAGTATCATAATATTTCACCTAGGGAATATTTAAAAGTAATTTTAGATAAACATAATTCAGTTGTAGATGATAGTAAAAGATTTGTGCTAGGAGAAGTAACTGTTGAAGATAACAATGACAGTATATTTAGATATTTATCTTATGATACAAGTTGGAAGAATATAAATGATGACTTATTAAGCAATTTAGGTGGAGAGCTCCAGGTAAGATACGAAAATGATATTAGATATATTGATTATTTAAAAGAGATTGGCTCAACTTCTGAGACTGATATAAGGTTAGGGAAAAATATACAAGCTTTAACACGAGATAAAGATCCATCAAATTTTTATACAAGAATAAAGGTTTTAGGAACAAAATTAAAGAAAGTTGATTCTGAAGGTAATGAAATTGATTCTGAAGAAAGATTAACTATTAAATCTGTAAATAATGGATTAGATTACATAGAAGATTTAGAAGCTATTGAAATGTTTGGGGTGATTGAAGGAATTATAAAATTTGATGACGTTACTATTCCAGAAATATTATTAAGAAAAGGTAAGGAATATTTAAACTCTCAAAAGATTAATATATCTAACAAATTGACGGCTTTAGATCTTGCCACTATTGGATTAGATATTGATACATTCAAAGTAGGTAATTATCATCCTTTAATAGTAGAAATTTTTGATATTGATTATTTAGTTAGGATTATAGAAAAGACTATAATAATTGAAAATCCTCAAAAATCTAGTATTACATTAGGAGATAAAGAGGAAGATATAAAACAATATCAAATAAGTATTAAAAAACAAGCTAATAAAGCAGCTGAAATCGAAGAAAAAGTAAATGTACAAGCTTCTAGGATTTCTGAAGCTAATAAAGCTATAAATACAACATCTAAATCTTTAGAGTTAGTAAGTTCGGAGGTATCTAACTTGGGAAACAGTACAAATGAAACAATAAATAAAATGGTTGAAAGCATCCAACTTTTAAGCGAAACAGTAATCAATATTAATGATAATTTAATTAATATTAATGATACTTTAGATACTATAAATACATCTATAACAAAGATAAATGAGGACATTATTTCTTTAGATACAAGAGTAAAGGTATTAGAAGGAGGAGAGATAAATGGTTAGAAAAACAGTTGAAGAAGCAATAAAAAAGTTAAGGGCAGCATGGACTGGTAGAGAAGTTAGAGATAGAATGGCCGATACAATTGAAGCTATGAATGAAGAAGTTACCAATACTAGTTCTAAACAAAGTATTTTAGAAGAAACATTCAACAATTTAATAATTAACGAGGGGAATTCAAATGCGGAAGTTGTTGCTGCAAGAGTAGATCAAAACGGAAATTCATATGATACTTTAGGCAAAAGAATGAATAATTTTGACGAACAATTGGATACAAATGTTCAAAATTTAAATATAAAGATTAATGATGTAGCAGAAAAAGGGACAACTGTAGAAGTAGTTACTAATACTACAAAAACTGTAATAGAGGAAAAAATAAATGACGGAACTATTGCTAATATGACAATTAAAAAAAATAGTATAACAGTTGATAAATTACAGTTTATTGATATTAATAAAAACTTATTAGAAGGAGTTTCATTTATACAAGGGTATTATGATCCTATTACTGGAGCAGTGGCAGGGAAGAGTTCATATAAAACTACTGAATTAATACCTTTTTCAAGTTCTATTTTATATACAAATGTTATCAATAATATAACATATTTCGATCTTGATAAAGCCTTTATAATTGGGCATTGGGGAGGGCAATATCAAAAGCCTTTGACACCACCATCAAATGCAAAATATATTGCTATAACATTTGAAAACACATTGAATCCTGAGGACTATTATCTTAAAGAAAGAGAAGATGATAGTTATATGATTAAAGATGAAAATTTAAAAGAATGTTTAAACAATGAGAGTTTAGATAGTGTAAATAAAAATTTTGAAGACTTATTAAATAATCAGAATAATAATTTTATAAACATTAATAAAATTAAAGGATTTAACTATACTGCTACAAATTTATATAATGAATCAACAAATGAATCGTTAGGAACTTATATAAATCCAACAACTGGAAAAGTTGTAAGTAATATAGGTAGCTATCAAAATTATAAAGCTACAGATTATATAGAGGTAGAAGTTGCAGAAAAATATAGTTCTAACATACATTTAAATTATGCTTTTTATGATTCGAGTAAAACTTATATTAGTGGAGACTATGGTGGATGGACTAATCCTATAACAGTTCCGAAAAATGCAAGATATATTAGGTTTACTATTGATGTAACAGTTGAAAATATAGTTTTTTGCAAAGGAAATACTGTAATTGATGATATTTTTACTATTGAGAACTTTCTTAAAGTTGGATTAATTAAAGAATTAGGTATAGAAGAAAGTAAATTAAACAACTTAGTATGGAATGTATTTGGTGATAGTATGTCTAGTGTTGATTATTCCAAACCGACGTGGTGGCAAATAATTGCTGAAAAAAATAAAATGATAGCAACGTGTTATGGAATCAGCGGTACTACATTAGCACATACACATGGCAGACATTTATGGGATTACAACTGGGGTAAGTTAAATGCTGATGAAATTGGTTATAATCGTAATGATAGTTCCACTTGGAGCACTGGAAATTGTTTTTGTGAAAGATTTACAAAAATGAATGATAGTGCAGATTTAATTACAGTGATGGGAGGAACAAATGATAATGCAGTAAAACTGGGAAGTTGGAATAGCACAGATACATCGACTTTTTACGGGGCATTAAATGTTTTAATTCAAGGTCTTATTAATAAATACCCTAATAAAAAAATAGCTTTCTTTACACCTTTACAAATGAGTAATAGTTATTTATATAATGTTGAAAATGCTGGAAGTGAACTTGATAAAAAATCAACTGAAGATACTTTATCTCTTCAATTAAGAGCAGAAGCAATAAAAAGAAAATGTGCTCAATTTGGAATACCATGTCTAGATTTGTATAATATAAGTGGTGTAAATGGTGTAGGAAATAGAAAAGGTTTAGTATATAGAAATAATGACGATACACATTTAAGCGTATTTGGAAATGAATATATTGTACCAACTATAGAAAGTTTCTTATTAAGTTTATTTTAGAATGCAATTGATTTATATTGTTCGTAAAACTTAATATTAAAGATCTTACAAGAGTAGTTAATACTAGTCTTTTTTTTTATTGCTTAAATTTGCCTTTTATAGTTGCTTATTGTAAAATAAAAAAGAATTCACATTATGGACTGCCATCCAGTGAATTCTTTATAATAGAGGTCTATTCTGTTGCCTCTATTATATCATAAGATAAAAATAATTTAAATATAGTGGAGGGAAATTAATTCTAAGGGGAATAGTTGTAGCACCAGAATATGAAGCAAAAGGATCAGAGTTATTTTTAAAGAGTAGTGATATTGACCCTTTAAAATTGAGACAATATTTATTATATTGGGATAGAATAGATTTTCCTACAAATAATATAATACATTGTACATCAAATGATATTGATTATTTAGAAAGTTTAAATTTATTACAAAGAACAAAATATAATTGTAGTTGTAATGGTATAATAAATATGGAAGAGTTGTTTTTAAATGCTCAAATACAAGCTTTGAATAATAATAATCTTAATAAAAATGAAAGATGGACTTTAGGACAAGGTAATTTAAACTTATTATTACCAAAAGATGAAGTTGAAAGAAAGAATACATTAATATTAGATCTATATAATAGTTTACCTATACCTGCAACAGATGTTCCATTAGATGATATTATTAACTTTAAAGAAAAAAGAAGAGATGAACTAATGGAATTTAGAAATAGTATGGATAAAATATATTTATCTATAATTAATTCAGGAGATATAGATATTTCTAAATCAGTTGCAATAAAAGACTTAGAAAAGAAGATTATAGCTATAAATAAAGTTATGAATGAATCTAAAATAAAAAAATTATTAGGATCAGTGAAAGTTAATATTGATATTAACAGTTTAATTATAGGTGGGGCTGGATATATAATTGGAAAAGAAACAGGCAATTCAATTATGTTGGCATCTTTAGGACTTGCAGCATCATCAATAAAGTTAAGAATTGATAAACAGTTGATACCTAAACATATTCCAGATAATCTATCAGATTTTGCTTACTTATACTATTCTCAAAAAGAATTATAATTTAGGAGTGTTAATATGATTAAAAAAATACAAATTAAAAATATTAATTTTATAATTAGGTTATCAATATATGATGTTGTATCAGTAATATTAATAATAGTTTGTATTTTTTCAACAATAAATAAAATTAGTAAATTAGTATTATTTGCTATAGCTATTATTTTAGACTTTATAAGTCGTTATAAAAATAAAGAGAATAACTAATCAATATAGTTAAAGTATTGCATTAAAAACTTAGAATAAACCAATAAAGTAAGAAGTTAGAGTAAAATCTAGCTTCTTTTTTAATACAAAAAATAAAAGGAAGGTATAAAGATGGAAACAATAAGCATTGCATTAGTTTGTACAATCGTAGGAGCTGTTATAAGTTATGCTACTTTTCAGAGGAATCGAGGGCATGATATTAGAGCAGATACAAGAGAAGAAGCAGAAACTAGAGCGAAGTTAGATTATATAGCTACAGCAGTTGACGAGATAAGACTAGAT
>ULWV01009910.1_pt1 | contig 19044 bp, 21 predicted proteins | sample 1960651 | NCBI WGS metagenome assembly ULWV01 (sample SAMEA4835820, study PRJEB28245) | human gut metagenome | biome: gut microbiome; material: fecal sample | place: Denmark | collected 2008
GCCAACAGCTCGATGCCGACGGCGAGCAGATAACCCGAACCACGGCAACAGCCGTCGGCGAGGACGGGACCACATACGACCTCATGCTCGACGAGGCGGCCGACGGGTCCGGGGCAACGCTGCGATGCGGCTTGTTCGGGCAGTCGGCCTGGACCTCCACGGGCAGCGCCGGCGAGTGCCAGGTATCGGCAGTGCCCGACGGCGTCAATGGCCTGATCGGGGGCACGGGCGAGCAGATGCGCGCGGAGGTAGCCAGCTACATCCAGCAGAACCTCCCCACCGCAACAGTGGCCGAGTGCTCGCCGGTCGTCACGGTCGACTACCGCACCAACACGGCCTACATACCCTGGTCCGTGACATCGACCGAGTTCGTGACGCTCTCGGCGGACGTGGACCTCTCAACCCACAAGATCACCGTCGCAAGGCAGGAGGAATAGCATGCCAAGGCCAGAAGACATAAACCTCAACGGCTACAAGCGCTACATAATCGTCGGCGGCATTGTACTCGTGCTCGTGATCGTCGCTGGCACGTTCGCGATGTGCGCGGGCTCCGGGCAGCAGGGCAAGACCTCGAACATCGAGACCCAGCAGCAAGCCAGCACGACGCCGCAGGCGGAGACCTCGGCGCTGCAGGACATCGACCAGGTCGGCAACAAGGCCGCGCTCCAGTTCATGAGCGCAGACGACCAGAACGCCTTCGCCGGGTCGCTCAAGGAATGGATGTCCCAGAACGGCAAGGCCTGGCCCGGAGGGGCGCAGGTCGTCTCCGTGGCCAACCAGACCGAGAGCACCGCAGAGATATACGTGAAGCTCGACGACGGCACCTACCTGTGCTGCGTGTGGGTGGGCGGCACCGCCAACCCCTTCAAGTTCATGGAGTCCTCCGAGGCCGAGGCGAACAGCAAGTCCGGGTACTCGTCCGAATCGTCTTTGTCCTCGTCCCAGCAGCAACAGCAGCAGGCAACCAGCTCCCAGCAGATGCAGCAGCAACAAAGAGGCTCATCGGCGGGATCGGGCTCTTCGGCCTCGACTTCCACAAGCCCGATGCCGCGTGCCGACCAGTCCTCATCGTCTAGCGCTTCGGAATCCAGCTCTTCTAAGGAGCCTGCCGTCGCGGCAAGCCCCGTTAAGGCCTCCGACACGCAGACGCTGCTCAAGTACCTGCCCGAGAAGCCCGCCTATTACCTGGCAACGGTCACGGGCAACTACCTCAAGGGCAAGGGAATCGTCGCAGACGGCGGCTCGGCCATCGTGGACGCAACTACCGTCAGGAAGGGCGGCGTCGGCTACACGTTCTCCGGCTACGTCACCGACTCGACGGGCACCAAGCGGGCCATCGAGTGGGAATGGAACGAGTCCCGACAGCAGTACGGCATGAAGGTGTCGTAGCGTTGTTTTTACGGTGCCACGATGGCACCGTTCGCTGACCTGGTCAAACAGGTTCGTTTTTTATGGAGGCGCTTCAGCGCCATGAATGAAAGGAATGGCAATGGCAGAGGCAGCAAGGGTCGGAGTGGTATCCAGCCCAAGGCATGAGGCTTGGATCGAAAGGGCTTTGGAGACCAGGATGGTCACCATGCTCGCAAGCGAGACCCCGGACATCAAGGGCATCCTGGACAACTACCAGGCCACGGGAATCCGCACCGTGATCGTCGACGACGACGTCATCGGGGAATCGGACGAGATGCAGGACGAGTTATGCAAATGGCTCAAGACGCACAGCGGGCCAGTTGTGAGGGTCATCCTACTGTCCGACAATGTGCGCGATGCGAAATCGCCGTTCCTCTACCGCTTGGTCTCGGATTGCGGGGTCACGGATATTCTACTTTGCAACGAATGTGGGGACCCCGTCGGGCGCCTTAACAAGCTCTGCGAGGAGCCCACGAGCATGATGGAGTACTCACGGTGGAAGACCAACGACATGAGCATGTGGCAGAAGAAGGAGCCGGGCTTCTTCGGTAAGCTCTTCGCCGCCGGCAAGAAGGCCAAGAATGCAGAGCCTGCCGACGAGCCCGAAGCAAACAAAGACAAGTCCAAGAAGGAGAAGAAGAAGGACAAGAAAGCTAAGAAACCCAAGAAGGGCAAGGCCGCCGACATCGATGAGGCCGACAAGCGGGACTGCGAGCCCGAGACCAGCCTGGAGCTCCCCGTTGTCGAGCAGCGTCCTAAGGCGAAGAAGCCTGAAACGGCGGTTGATGTTGCCGTGGAAGCCCTGGAAGACATCTCCAACAACGACTCCGACGACCCCACCGGACCCATCCCCGTCGCGCAGGAAAGCGAAGGGCCTGCCGAGGCCGGCAGCCTCTACGGCGACTTCAGCGACGACGAGGACGAGCAGGAGCCCGTTGCCGAAGCGGAGCCTGCCGCCCCTGCTCCGGCGCAGGAAGAGCCTACCCAATCTGCTTCACAAGAACCGGATCAGCCAGAAGAGAAGCCCAAGAAGAAGGTCGTCCTCGACCTTGAGCACATCGACGTTCCGCAGAACCATGTGTCGCCCAAGGAGATCAAGGCGGCCACCAAGCAGACCCGTGCCATGAAGGCCGTTGAAGTCGACTCCATGGTAGCGGAGCTGGCCAACCAGGCCGTCTCTGCCAAAGAAGAGCCGAAGCCGGCCGAGCCCGACCCCGAGATCGTGCAGAAGCTCGTTGAGCAGCAATTGGCTGAGAGGCTGGCGGCCCTCCAGGCCGAGTCCGACGCCAAGGCTGCGGCAGAGCGCGAGAAGCAGCAGAAGGCCTTCGAGGAAAAGGAAGCAGAGCTCAAGCGCAAGGAGCAGGAGCTTGAGGACTCCAAGGCGAAGGCCGAGGCAGACGCTGCCGAGAGAGACCGCAGGATCGATGAGCGCGAAGCCGAGGTTTCAGCAAAGAGCCGCGAGCTCGACAAGCGCAGCGCCCAAGCCGAGGCACTCGTCAAGGAGGCCGAGAAGCGTGATGCGGAGTTGAGCGAGAAGGCGAAGCGGATCGAGAAGCAAGACGCCGAGCTGGACGCCAAATCAGGCGAGGTCAAGGACAAGCTCGCCGAAGCCGAGAAGCAGCAGGCGGCGCTCGACGAGGAGAAGGCGGCGCTTGCAGCCGAGCGCGAGGCGTTCGAAGCCGACAAAGCCGCTTCCGCTGCCGAGCCTGAGCTGGCGACTGAAGGCGAAGGCGATGTCGAGAAGGCACCTACGGTGGAAAGCCCCGATGGGCCCGACGAAGCTTCCGAAGAGGCTGAAGACGACGTCGTACCCGCAGAGGGCGAAGCGGCTAAGGAGGCAGAAGCTGCTGCTGAGGCGGCGGAGGGCGAACCTATGTCCGAAGGCGGGGAAAAGAACCACGACCCCAATGCAGCCGCAGAAGCCGTGAAAGAGGAATCTCCAGGTCAAAACTCATTCAACGGCAAAGATGGCTCTGATCTGGAAAAGCCCTGCAACGAGGACATGCAGTTCGTGGTCATGGATCCCAAGGGCGAGATCCAGGAGCTTGTCTCTGCCCTCAGCGACAAGGTCGACAACGACATCATCGAGCCATTGGAGATCGAGAACGCGGATCCAACTGACAAAGCAAGTGGGAAAGCGCCAGGGTCAGAGGCAGCTGGAGACGCCCATGCCGGGAAAGGCGGCAAGAAGAGCCGCAGGCGCAACCGCAAGAACAAGGGCAAGGGCGAAAAGCCCGAGCAGGATCAGGCTCTTGAGCTCGACGAGAGCGAAGAAAGGACCATGCAAGAAGGCGAGGCCCATATGGGAGAGGTCAAGGTACAGCACAATGCCGAATCGAAGGCTCCTTCCGGAACCTACGAGCTCACCTATGAGGGCATGCCCCTGCCCGTCGTTATGCTCGACCCGAAGATGATCAACTACTCGGACTTCATGCCGAAGCGCAAGGCGGAGCTCACGCTTCCCTCGGCAGAGTCGGTAGTCTCCATCGCTTCGGTCAGGGGTGGCATCGGATCGACCCATACCGCGGTTTGCTGCGGCATTGCCGCCGCCAAGCTAGGCGCATCCGTCGCCGTTGCCATGAGGACGGGTAAGTCCGTAGCGTGCATGCACGAGACTCTCGAGGACACCGTCTCGATCCCAGGAACCTACGGCATCCGATGGAGGGGCTGCGATTTCTTCCCTTGGGAGGAGCAGCGCGCGCACTCGCACGACTACGACCTGGTCATCGCCGACTGCGGATGCATCGACCTCAATGAGATAGGCCGCAACAGTGCCACGAACCTGTTCCTGAACCACTCGAAGGTTGCTTGCATGCTGGCCTCGAACTCGCCTTACGACCTGTATCTGCTGTGCGAGAAGCTTAAGGGCGTCAACCGTCGCCAGGCCGCGAACTGGGTCATCGGCCTGCACTCGTGCGACACTGCGATGGAGCTGTCGATTTCCGATATGCTCGCCGGGATCGCCGGGCTCCAGCTGGATGAGGCGAGGGCCCATATGTGGAGACAGCCCTTCCAACCCTCGCTCTACACCGACAACAAGCTCAAGCAGCCAGGCGCATACGAGAAGCTCATCAGGTCTGCCCTGCCGAGCACCTTTCGCAAGCACACTGACGAGAAGGCGGCCCAGCAGAACCCCAAGACCAAGACGACCGAGGCTGATGCGAAGCCCGCCAACATGTCTGTCGGCAACGCAGCTTCGCATGAAGACGGCAAACTGCGAGAGTTCCCTGCCGAATAGTGCCCCATCTTCAGCACAGCGTTCCCGGCCCGTAGCGCCGGGAACGCTGAAGGCCCCTTGCAGGGGGCACCGCGTAACCAGGCCTTTAGCCATTCCAACCTGGTTGGTGCTCCTTGCAAGGGGCCTTTGTTTTCAGCCTGCGTCGGCGCCGTTACAGCTCGGACACCCTGCGCCTGCGCGGGCGCTTCGCCGCTGCCGATGCCAAAAGCTCTTTGGTGATGTCGTCGGGGACTCCGGTTCCCAACGTGCATATGGCGAAGTCCTGCTTCGAGAACAGGCCCCGCGAGAGCTTGAAGCCCGCAAGGCCCTTTGGAGGGACCTCGGCGAACTCGCGGTTCATCGCCTCCCGCGCCGACCAGACGACGGAGGTTGCCTTCACCTTCTCGTCCACCGAGAAGACGATGGACATGTAGCTCTCGTGGAAGTCGATCCGATCGAGGCGCGCGCCTTTCTCGGAGACGCCGAGCTCCACCGCGCGCGATATGCGCTCCTTCGTCTCGTCGCAGTCGATCCAGGGCCATGCGCCCACCGTTATCATCACGGCTTCGTATCTCATCCACATGTACCTGCTCAACTGCTCTCCTTTTCTCTTCTCCCCTATTTTACCAACCGTACTGCAGAGAATATGCGCAAAACAACAATAAATATAACCTACTGTAACCGTTCGGGACTCGGCGTTGCTAACGGTGCCACGGTGACACCGTTAATCTACCTGGGCTTATGTGTTTGTTTTCAACTCAACAAGTGCATTGCCAGGTATAAAGCGCTGTTTAAGCGACTCTGTTAAAGACATCAAACCAGGCCATTTCCACGCCCATTTTCCAAGTGCCCCACTTTTCCTTCCCTTGCTTATAGGAAGATTTCCCTACCAGAACCCTGTTTTGCCGCTGGCAGGCGGCAAGGCACCCGCACCTTGAGAAGATGGATGGCATCCGATCATCCGAAGCAAACGCCGTTGACAACCCTTGGCGGGTCGTTGGCGTTGGCGCGTCTCGAGAAGCGGGAAGCAAGAAGAGATCAGGAAAGGATGATCGGAAATGAAGAGCTACAGGATCAACACGCAGGACCGCCACCTCATCGTCGACACAGACGGTGCAAGGATCCTTGTTCCATGCCAGCGCAAGGCCACCGACGTCTTGACGTTTGGAGACTAGGACGAGTTTGCCGGCTCCGGCACCAGAGGCTGGAGGGCCGTCCTCGCCTTAGAGGGAACGAGAACCGATTGGTCGACCTGAACACGTTGCCTGATAACAGGCCGTTGATCTGCGAGAAGCTTCACGGCAGCCAGTCCGTTTGCTGCAACGACGAGGGCATATTCGCCTTCGTCGCCTGCTAACGCGAACCTCTCCACCCAGGAGGCTAAACCCGGGAGCACACGAGGCTCCCGGGGCAAGCGCCTGGGAGCCTTTTCGATTCGCTTGAGATTTGGAAAGGATGAGAAGAGATGGAGATCGTTAAGGAATACGACAGGAAAGACGGCTGCAAGGTGAGGTTGATCGCCGACAAGGGCGCGCTTTCTCCTAGGGAGGACGAATGTATAGCATTCGGAAACCTTCTCACCTGGGGAAGCCGCTTCCGCTCGCCTGACGAGAACCCCTATTCGGACCCCGATGAGCTCTTGGCAGAGCTCTTGGTGGAACGGCTGGGACTCAAGGGAATCGTGAAGGGGCTCGTTGGGAAAGCCTACCCTGGGCTTAGGATCATGCACCGCATCTACGAAGACGGCGGGCACGCCTACGCCTTGGAAGCGCTCAAGCCGGTGCAGGCCGGCAAACAGGAGTCATGGGCCTGCTGGTGCGATTGGGACGGTGGCGAGTTCGAGCAGGAGCTTTCCGGTGAGGCGGACTACGGCTACGCCGAGGAGCTTGCCGACCAGGTCGCGGGCTGCAGGGGGACGATACATCTCCTCAAGCAGAGCGGGCTCGCGATCTTGCCGATCTACCGCTTCGAGCACTCCGGGGTTGCGTACTCCACGACACCCTTCGGCGACCCTTGGGATTCCAGGCTCGTCGGGTTGGCGTACGCCGATGCCGATGATGCGGTGAAGACCCTGGGCAAAGAGGCGAAGCGCCTCACCAGGAAGGGCCTTGAGCTGCTCCTCAGGAACGGCGTCGAGGAGTACTCGCTGTGGGTTAACGGCGACGTGTACATCATGGGAGTTGAATCGCCAAGCGGCGAGACGGAGTCCATGGGCGGCATCTACGTGGAGCCCTGGGACGAGGAGAGCGTGCTGCATTACTCTGAGAGCATCGTTCCGCTACAGCATGCAGCGTGAGCTCGCTGCTGTTCGAAGCCGATCCATCGCGTAAGGCGCGGAAAGGGAGATACCTCGTATCTCCCTTTTTTCTTGCCCTAGATCAACGGTGCCACCGTGGCACCGTTGATCTACCTGCGGTAATGGCTCTGTTTTTGATCGGCAACGCACCGGGCGCCACATCCCAAGGTAAAAAGCGCATGTTTAAGGACGCGTCTGAAAAGCGACTTTCGGGCACATTCCCGTAACGTCTTTCAGGATGCGGGCCCAATTCCGTCTGCGCTGGCCGAGAATGTCCTTGTCTTGCTGCTATGGCAGGGTTCCTGGTTTCAGGCATGGCGCCTGAATGAGCCGCCCCACCTACAAGGCGCCCCTCCGCTCGGCGAAAGGCCAAGGGACTGGGTGCTGGGGGCGGCTCTTTTCCTTTATCGGTAAAAACCATGTTGAGGGTTTGCCGTGAAATGCATCAAACACCCTGTTTCCCAAGACGATTTCGCCCTGCAGGCCCGACCAGCCCACCGTCTCAATATCCTGTTCCTATCAGGTTCCCTGTTTCGCGCCAGCGAGGTTGCGAGACATCGCACCTCGATAAACCGGGTTTGGAGTTTAGCTCTCCCGCCCCGCGAAACGCGCCCATTTAGGCACGAGCCAATTGAACACGCAAATGGCATTGCCGAGAGCGCAATGCGAGAGAAAGGAAGAGCAATGAGCATCAATCGAGTCGCAATCAGCGGTAACCTCACCCGTGAGCCGGAACTTCGCCAAACGACGAGCGGCATGGCCGTCCTCGGCTTCGGAGTCGCGGTGAACGATCGACGCAAGAACCAGCAGACCGGCGAATGGGAAGACGTTCCCAACTTCATCGACTGCACCATGTTCGGGGCGCGCGCCAAGAGCGTTTCCCGCTTCCTCTCCAAGGGCAGCAAGGTCGCCATCGAGGGCAAGCTGCGCTGGAGCCAGTGGGAGCGCGATGGCCAGAAGCGCAGCAAGATCGAGGTTGTCGTCGACGAGATCGAGTTCATGAGCGCCGGCAACGGACAGGCCCAGGCGAACGCAGCGCAGCAGGCCACGATGCCCGCACCTGCACAGCCTCAGCAGCCTGCAGGTGCTGCCACCGCGGCGCCGTCCATGTACGACATCTACGACGAGCAGAGCCTGCCGTTCTAGACCCAGCGTCGAGGATGCGGAAAGGGAGATGCATATGCATCTCCCTTTTTTCTTGCCGTGAAACTGCGGTGCCACGGTGGCACCGTTCGATGACCTGGGGATTCAGGTTTGCTTTTGGTTTGGGCGATGAGCCGCCTTTCCCACGGGCTGCGGGATAACCGCAAGTCCCTCCGCCCATGGAAAAGGCGGAAAGATGCCAGGTATAAGGGTCGATGTTTAAGGATACGGACCGAATGCATCAGAGAAGGAGCTGTTGAAACTGTTTCGGCATTAAGGGCGCATTTAAGCCCCTCCCCATGGGATGATAGCCGTACCAGGACCTTGTCTTGTTGTTTCAACAAGCGGCAAGACATGTGCACCTGGAGAATTGGACGGGAAAGGCCCGCCCTACCGCGCTTGCGCGGCGACTTTACAATTGGTCGCCGTTGCAGCGACCGGGAAGGAGGGCTCATGAGAGCCAGGAAATGGATGCCGCTCACGGACTTCCGCATGTTCGGGCACGTGATGTCCAACAGCAGCGAGATCCTTCACTCGAACGCTCCAGGCGATACTCGGCTTCGAGACGAGGATCGAGGGTTGCCCTGTGGCGGAGTGCCAGGTGAAGGGAGCGCCGAGGTCCAAGGGCGTGCGCTTCGATGTGAGAGCGAACGGCGACGGCCGCGCCTACGACGTTGAGATGCAGTGCGTCTCGACTCCGGACCTGCGCCACCGTGCCCGTTTCTACCAGGCTTTAATGGACTCGATGTGCCTGAAGGCGGGCCAGCACTACAACGACCTGCCGGAAGGCTACGTCGTGTTCATCTACAAGGGCGACGCCCTCGGATACGGGCAGGCAGTGTGCAGCTTCAGCATGGCAGACGCGGACAACCCTGACGTGCGCCTGCATGACGGGCGCCATGTGGTGTTCGTCGCCTGCAGCCTGTACAATCAGATAGAGGAAGGCGAGCTTCGCGACCTCATGGAGTACATCAACGACTACCGCCACGAACCCAAGACCGAACTGGTCAGGAAGATCGCCGGCGCAGTCGCGGAAGCGAACGGAGATGATGCGACTATGGCAACGCTGATGAGCGAAGAGGCATACGCAAAGATGCTCACGGAAGAGCTTGAGAGGTCCCAGGCCGAGAACTTGGCCAACAAGGCCGAGATCGAGCGGAGGGATTCCGTGATCGAGGCCAAGGATGCCGAGATCGAGCGATTGAAGGCCGAGCTTGCCAAGATGGGCCGATCCTAGGCGTTCGGCTCCTGCTCTTCCCGTCTGAGGATCGAGAGTGCCGAAGGGAGATGCTTATGCATCTCCCTTATTTTTTGCCGTAGTGTAGATTGTTTTCCAAAAATGAACCCATAACCGCAGGTCAGTGAACGGTGTCATCGTGGCACCGTAGCTAAAACCGTCAGAAAGCCGCCTTTCCCACAGCCTACGGAGAGTTGAGGTTCCTCCGCCCATGGAAAAGGCGGAATGATGCCAGGTATAAGGGTCGATGTTGAGGGATGGCTGCGAAACGCATCAAACCACACCTTTCTCGATCCCTTTTGCGTTTCGAGGGCGAAGGATTCCCCGCATGGGAGATGATGAAGGCGCCAGAACCTTGCTTTGTCGCTGGCAGGCGGCGAGGCGCACGCACTTTGAAAAACGGATAACCGTCATTGGATTCAAGCAACTCATGGGCGCATGCCCAGATGCGTCTGCAAATCTCTTTGGAAGGAGGAGAAGATGACCTACAGAGGTAAAGCCGAGCGCGCTGTGGAGATCGCAGAGGTGCTTGGCGGCACGTTCTTGACGATGGTCCTCGTAGAGGGCCTGTTCAAGCTGTTCATCTAGAACCCTCCACACCCAGGAGGCAAAACCGGGGAGCATACAAGGCTCCCGGGTTGCACCTGGGAGCCTTTTCGATTTCAAGAAAACGATTCGGAAAGGATGATTAGAGATGTTGGAGAAATGGAACAAGAAGGTAATCGCAAAGGTCGACGAGTACATATGGGATGAGTCCGCAGAATATCTTGAGGAGCTTCTCCCTGATGCGATGCGCACGCCATGCCATACCCTGTCGTTCATGATCAATGAGAAGATAGGTTATTTCCTCGCTGGAGGGAACTCTCTCATCAGGATGATCAAGGACCACATCCGTGGTCTGGGCTTCGGCAACCTCCTGTCTGCGAGAGAGTGCGTATCGGAATGGCTCGAGATGAGCGAGGCAGAGACGGCGGTGCACGGCAACGAGTGGTTCGAGGAGACCTACCTTGAGCTTGTGTCGAAGCGTCTTCGCGTACTTGCACAGAAGTCTGTCGCACCGGAAGGCTGGGATGTCACGTTCGAAGCGCATAGAGGCACATCGGACCGACGTGATCCCCGTGGGTGCGTGACCATCTGGATGGATGGTATGACTTGCGCCACCTGCTGGTGTTGCAACGGGCATCGGCCTGCATGGGCTCTCTACTGCGTGATCCTCGATTCGATTGTGGATTCCGGAAGGCCCCCAGAGGCCTTCGTGGGCAACTACATGTGCTCGGGGACAGAGGTAGAGGAGGCAATGGGGTCCTGGTGCAAGAGGGCCTACCCCCATCTTGCAGCCACGGAGTCCTGCGTCGACCTCAATGGCAGAAGCCCACAGCTTATTGCCGACGCGCTCTGCTCGTTGAGCGAGATGCTCAACGATGATGGGCTCAGCGAGCCCATCAGGAAGCTCACCGTCGGCATAGCCATCAGCATGCTGGACAAGAAGCTCAACGCCGCTTAACGGCAACTCCACACCCAGGAGGATAAAACGGGAGCACACGAGGCTCCCGCGGCATTCGCCTGGGAGCCTCTTCGATTAAGCAAACACGATTGGAGAGGATGAGAAATGGAGACCAAGAGAGGCCATAGCGACAACTGGATAGTTCCTGGCAGAAGGATGCTCCGCACGTACGAGGGAACCAGCAACGACCGCGAGTCGGTTGCGGCCGAGTTCACCCTCGCGGAGAACCCGCACAGCAGGCGGAGCCTGCCGAAGCTCTGGCACCTGAAAGGGTACACAGACCGTGAGCTGGAGAGCTGGTGGTCGGTCCAGGTCTACGCAACGGACGAGAAGGGCCGATGCGTTGGCAAGTACAACCCCACCGTCAAGCCAGGCGGCTGCGGCGAGGTTCGCGACTTCGACTGGATCATGGAGGCGACGGACGAGAACATGGAGCTCATAAGCTCCGAGATCGAGAGGCGGGCATTCGGATTCGCACGCCGCGGGATGCGGGGTGAGTAGGATGTTCGAGACGTTTTGCGTCGTTCTGTTCGCATGCTTCGTGGCCAAATTCGCGGTGGGCGTCTTCGGAAGCGCGGCCTCCGTCATCGGAAACCTGATATCGCTCAACACCCAACGTATGGCGAACAGGCAGATGAGGGAGCGCGGCAAGATGGGCATCAACCCTTACCAGCAACACGGTCAGACGCAAGGCTCATGCAATGCCCAGGACGCTGATTTGGATGCGCGTGCCCGTGAGTTCATCAAGGACTCATGCTCGCGACCCAGACCTAACCGCTAGCCTCGCACTGCGGGGTACGGGTCCTTGACGGAAATCCGCGCGAAGCGCGTAAAGGGAGGTGCTTAAGCATCTCCCTTTTTCTTTGCTGAAACGAGCTTTCATTCTAAAAACAAGCCTGTTTTACCAGGTCATCGAACGGTGCCATCATGGCACCGTAATTTGCGATGTTGTATAGCTGCCTCTCCCGCAGGCTGCGGGAGAGGCAGAAGGGCCCTCCGCCCATGGAAAAGGCGGAAAGACGCGAAGGTATAAGGGTCCTGTTTAAGCTCAGCTGCTAAATGCATCAAACCGCAAGCCATTCGAGCAGATTCGGGCTTCATGCCCTCAATGGGGTCCGAGCATGAGACGATAGGCAAACCAGGACCTTGTCCGGCTGTCAAAGCAGGCAGCGGACATAAGGCACCTTCACAGCTGGATACGGTTGCGAGAAAAAGCAAGAGGCATCCTTTGGATGCGAAAACCTTGCCGCATGCTGTGCGGCGACTGAGATTCGGTCGCCTACATGGCGGCCGGAAAGGAGCTCAAGATGAGCAAGAAGAACAGCAAGCACCTCAAGTACGCCCTAGTGGCAATCGACGGACAGGCATGGGATTTCCATGTCCCCAGCTACCTGCTTGGGCGCCTCCTCCTGCTGGTCGACATGTGGTCTTGAACCGGCTATTGCTTTCATTTCGATGTCCCAGATCTTGGTAAGCAGCCAGCAGAGGGCCATACCACTCACTCCACCGACGATGCCCGTTTGGATCATGGGGCCCGCCCTTCGATCCCATCTCGCCTAGTTCTGCTCAAGCATCCGCATCGCGTTGGGGATCCCCCGCTCGATGTCTTTGGCCTGGGCCACCATATAGGCTTGGATCAACAAGGTCTCCTGCTTCGCCAAGGCGTCGCGGACGCTCTCCACCTTGTCTATCAGCTCCTCGGTGACGGCATCGGAGTCCTCCATATGCTCCCATTCGTCGGAGACCACCGCATCCAGGAACTTGACCGCCTCGTGCATGCGGTTCGATGCCGTTCTTATCCTCTCGGACGTTTCAAGGTTCATAGGATCACTCCCCTTCCGTTCCGTTTTTCAGCATTCTCTCGTACATCTCGGTGATCTCGGTCGGCTCCATGAGCGAGAACTGGCCGGATGTCGTCACCTCCTTCAGGGCGAACTGCTCGGCATAGGCGCCCGAGTTGGACGTAGGAACCAGGTAGCAGTCCCATCCGCCGCTGAGCACGTATCGCGACAGGGACTCGTCGTCGTTCTTCGAGTCGATGAAGTCACGATAGGGCGTTATGGCGTTGCCCGCATTATCGGTCCCGATCCACAGCTCGGGCCTGATGTCGAATGCCACCTTGAGCCCGTCCCATTCCAGGATGGCGTTCAAGAGCTCCCAGTTGACGTACACCTTCGCATCCTCGCCGTAATCTGCTTGGATCCTCTCGGCCAATGGGCGGACGGCCTCCCCCTCTTCCCAACTGGAGATTACGGCCTCTTCATCATCAGGAACGGGCATGACCTGCCTGTTGAGTGGAAAAGCGATGGCCATGCATGCCGTGCAGAGCAAAGCAAGGGCCATCCCCCCTGCTAGCGGGTGCCTCAACTGAAGGAGGCCTTCCGAGCAGGGTCTCAGCATAAAGGAGACCAACACCATCGATGCCGCCGTGAGCATCCAGATGTTTCGGATATGCAGGGCGCTTGCGGCCAAGCCGCCGAGCAGCAGCACGAGAACCGGGATCGGAGGGAGTTTCCCTTGTTTTGCCATGACGAGCAGGGGAACCAAGACAACTGTCAGCCATACAAAGGCAATGAAAGGGTTCGCTTTCCAAACCGGTTGCATCTCGGAGATGGCGCCTGAGTACGCCGCCTCGCTGTAGCCGCGCAGCAGGTACAGAGCCCCATCGATCCCATAGGGGTTGACAAGCGATGCGGCCAGCATCAGGAGGATGCAGCCCAGCAGGGGCAGCCTCGACTTGGCGTAGCGTCCCATGCCGTCTGCCAGCTCGGTCTTGGACCAAGGCAGCAGGAAGGCCGCGGCGGTCATGACGTCGAGTGCGACTATGGACATCTGAAACTGCATGTGGATGCAGACAACGACGGGGAGAAGCAGGCACAGCGACGGCTTGCCGGAGCGCCTTGCGCCGACGCAGATGCAGATTACGGCCAGGAAAGCCATGACGGAGAACATGGTCGGCCTGATGGACATGTATATGCCGATCCCGGAAATGCCGAGGCAGGCGGTGGCCACGCACGATGCGACGGCCGCTTTCCCGTTCGAGAGAAACCTCACCGAAGCGTACACGGCCACTGCAGCAACTCCGGCGAGCGCCATGGCGTAGAGATCGACCCCTGCATATCCCCAATGCACGTACATGCTGTAGGCGATGACGTCGTGGAGCCATTGCTGGATCACCACAGGGTACATGCCTTCTACGGCCCAGGTGCACACGTGAGGGATGCCGTTTTCCAGGATCTCGCGTCCGGTTGCGAGGATCCACCATCCGTCGGTGTCGTATGCGCCTACCTTCCTGATTGCGAAGATCGCCACGGCGACGCAGGAGAACGACAAGAGCAGGAGCATGGCGTCCGACGCCCGCGACTTGCCCTGGAAGGCCTCGACGAAGACCCTGAGCAGAGGCACTTGTGCCATCCTGTCGACTGCTCTGCATAAGGGGTTCGGGGCGTTGGCGTTTCTGCTCATGGGTTTCCTTTCTCATTTGGGTTTCAGGCGGAAAGCCTACATTAGGTTAACCGTACTGATACACATTCTAGGGCAATGGAGAAGGGCCTTAAGTCGTTTAACTGGGAAAACCTACAGGCATGGCATGCTAGTTGGAAACGTTTCCAAGTGAGGTGGTATAAGCACCTTGTTTAAGGTTGCCGGGTTATCGCATCAAAGTGCCACGATTCGGCAACGGGAACGGGAATCCGGGTCTTGCGCGCTGCCCGATGCGTCATCATTCGAGTCACCAGGATTCTGTCACGCGGCCTTGCGCAGGCGGCGGGACATGCGCACTTTGACATAAGGACAGACCATGCCTTGCAGCCGGCTGCATTGGGTACCCACAGGGCGCCCACGCGGCGGCCTTGTTTCACATAGACAGAGGAAACGAGCCGAGGAGGCAAGGAAAAATGGTAACGAAGATCATCGAGACGGTTGAATGGAACATAGGCTGCCTGATGTACAGGGCAAAGCATTTCGTGCTCGGGGACGCCAAGCTGCCCAGGGCGACGGACATCGCGGCAGCGTTCCTCTTCTCCGTAGTGGGCTTTCAGGTGATGGCCCTGCTTTTCGTCTAGCATAGGCGATCAGCGGAGAGGCGGGCATTGTGTAGCTCGGGGGGCGCGGGATGCGCCCTCCCGCAGCAATGCCCGCCAGCTTGGAATGACATTTCGAAGAACAAAGAATGGAGAAAGACATGAAGAGCAAAGAGGAGATTGCGCTGGAGAATCTGCACACGGCTGTGGCGGACCTGTTCACGGTGGAGATCGAGAAGGCGAAGCCGGAACCCGGCGAAGGGTTCACGAACGGCTTCAACAAGGTTCTCGAACGGACCTGGAACGCCATGTTCTCGTCGTACGACGCAGAGGCCAAGAAGGCCATGCACGAGGCTTGGGGCGACAAGCCTGCCAAAAGGCTGCTGTCGTTCGTGGATCCCAAGCGCTACCCGAGCATAGCGAGCTTTGCGGGATGCGAGCTCCTGCTGAGGCCCGGGTGCAGGGAGATGCCCTATGTGGCAGCCCACGGCTTCGACCCCAAGTCCAGGGAATGGTCGCAGGGCGGCTACCATGCCGATCTGATCGATGCGATCGTCGACGCGGATGCCGACTTGGCAGCGCTGATTCCCATCAGCAACGCCAAGGTCGAGGAGGCGTTGAGCTCGGTTCTCAACGACTACCAGGGATTCATATCGACGAATTCTGTGGTCTCGTACCTCAAGAACTCGGAGAGCCTCCCGAAAGAGTTAATCGAGAGGGCTATCTGCGGCCTTGAGTTGGTGGGCAGCGTCGTCTACCCCACCGAAGCCGAATGATCGGCCTGTCCGACGTTGAAGAGCACGAAGGGGATGCATATGCATCCCCTTCTTTTTTTCGAGAGTCAGTATCGGCCGTCATGGCCCGTCACCGTCCGTCACGGCCCGTCATGAGGCAAGGCTCCCGATCAACTCCTATGAAAAATGCGCCGTGAAGCAACGGTGCCATGATGGCACCGTTCGTTGACCTTGGAAAACAGGTTCGTTTTTCACTGAAAAAGACGTCAGCTGCGCAGCACGTCGTCTATCCAGGCGCGGGCCGAGCGCAGGGTGTTCTTGTCGACGTAGGTCGGCTGGCCCTTGGCGTCCATGGCCTCGCGCAGCTTGAAGTACGCCACGTTCAGCTGCCGGCACGCTGCCTCGAAGTCCTCCATGTAGGAGGAGACGGGCTTGCCCATCTCCTCGATGACGGCGGACGCCTGCCGGCGGTCCTTGGGCTGGCTGCGGTCGAGGGCGTCCGCCACGGCAAGCTGCTCCTCCTCGGGCAGCTTGGCAAGCTGCGTCGCGTCGTTCTGCGTTATCTGCTTTCGCTCAAGGCGCTCATGAAGGCGCGGCGTGAGGTCGCGGGCCATCTTAAGCTTCGTCCGGTACGTGCGTCCCGTCATGCCCAGCATCTGGGCGATGATGTCGGTGGTGGCGACGCCGGTCCACTCGGGGTGGTACTTGCGGAGGCCCTTGACGCGCGCTTCGAGCTGTTCGCTCTGGCGACGGCGCTCGTCGGCAGATAGGTTGCGGGAGATGTTGGACGAATGGAGGATCAGCAGCGCGTCCTCGTCGGAAAGTCCGCGGTATACGCGAGCGGGTACCCTCCCGAAGCGCTCATCCTCCTTCGCGAGGCGGCACAGGGCGCGATGGCGCCTGTGGCCCGAGAGGATCTGCAGGCCGCCGTCTGCGACCTCGCGGACAGCTATGGGCTGGATCAGCCCCATCTCCTTGATGTTCTCGGCCAGCGCCTCGATCTCGGCGTCGTCCATCACATAGGAGTTGTCGGGATGCGGGCGCAACGAGGCGACGTCGACTTCCTCGCTCTCGACCGTGTATGGGTTGCCTGTTGGCAGGCCAGTGGAGTTCGTCTCGTTAAGCTTCACATCAGGCATGGCTCGTCCCTTCGTCATGCCGGCAGAGCGCTCACTGCTCGGGCATGCTTCTCTCGCGAACGATATCCTCATTGAGGATCTCGTAACGGTACATTATCTCGATTCCCTCGCGAACGATCTGGGAGCACTTGTCCTTGCCCGTGGCGACGGAGAGCCTGCGGGACCTGGCCTCCTTGAGCTCTTCGAGCATGGCGGCTGTGTCGGGCGGCAAGGAGACGGTGATCCTGCGCGCCGCGTTGGGATTCTGTTTTTCGTTCATGTAAACCTCGCTGGTTCCAAGCGAGGGGTTGGCGAATGAGATTCTACCACATCAGGTTGAACCTAATGATGCATCAACGATGCGCGATATCGACGGTGCCATCGTGGCACCGTTGCATGAGCTGGGGAAACAGGTTCGTTTTGCTTTCCGGGTTGGTTTCCGCCTTTTCCACAGACTACGGGAAGGATGGAAGGCCCTCCGCCCGCGGAAAGCTCACAAAGAAGGACCGGTCCTAACCGGTCGGTGCGGGACATCCCGTCTGGGTCCCAAAGGTGCGTGAAGGGAGATGCATTTGCATCTCTCTTCTATTTTATCTTGAGACGCAGGCCTCATCGAAAAAACGAAGCCATAACCGCAGGTAGATCAACGGTGCCACGGTGGCACCGTTGAGATGTTCGTTTGCTATGGAGGCAAAACGACCATTGAAGGTAAAAGCCATATGTTTACGGTTAGCCGCGAAACGCATCAAACCACGTCTTGTTCGATCCCCTTTGCGCATCGGGGGCAAGGAGATTACCGGTATGGGAGATGATGGAGGCACCAGAACCTTGTTTTGCCGTTGACAGGCGGCGAGGCATACGCACTTTGAGAAACTGGATGGAGAAACTCATCCCATGCAGCTCAAAAGGACTACCCCAGGGTAGTCCTAGGCTGCCCTGTTCAGATAAAGAGAAACGTGAACAGAGAGGATGAATGGAAATGACGGAGATCGAGAAAAGCAAGACGAGCTTAGAGAAGAGATCGCTTCTGGCTGCCAAGAGGTTCTTGGAACGAAAGGGGTTCGAGATCCTCGCAACCGAGTACCGCTGCAATGCGGGCACGGTCGACATCGTGGCTCTCAACCCTGAGGACAGCATTGTCAGCTTCGTGGACGTGAGCTCGCAAATCAAGGCGCTTCCCGATGAGTCAATCGACAGAGGAGACAGGCCTACCAGGGAGAAGGTCGCCATGGCCTTCCTGGCAGAGAGCACGGATCTGTTCGACGAGTCCGACTTCGCTGTGAGGTTCGACGCCATCGCGCTGGCGGTTTTGGCTGGAGACAGGGCCATGCTCCGGTACCACACCAACGTGCTGGCCGCCGAAAAAGGCGATGAGCATGTCGGTCCCTGCACGCATTAGGAGGCGCGGAAATGGGCCAAGGCCTTGAGCCTCCCCGATTCCCGCGGCACCGACCTTGCCGCATTGCTCGAAGAAGAGATATCCAGAAGAGCCGAGGCAGAGGGCTGGCATTGCGAATGGGAGCAGTACCTCGATGAAGCCCAGGCTCAGATGGCAAGCTGATCGACTTCCGTGCCGATCGCCATCCGGTTTGCTTGAAAGTGCGTTGGGAAGGGGCTTGCCCCTTCCCTTCTCTTTTTTCGATGAAAGGAACGACATGACGAAGATGTACTTCGTGTTCAAGAACAAGGAAGGCGTGCCCGCTGTAAGCATCCATGCGCCGAAGGACTCCGAGGTGCTGGGAATGGCCGGCACGTTGGACGGCGCAAAGGATATCCAGCGCTCGATGCTCGAGCAGATGCGCAAGGCGCCTGGCAAGGTATCCAATCGATAAAGGGGGCCTTCCATGGCATCGAGCGCCGAACAATAACTTCCCAATGGTCCGTTCCCATTGCGGTTGAACGGCCAGCGCGACGCCTAACGCGCTGCAGAACACGGCGATCGCATTCAGCTTGTTTGCAGAACAATGCCAAGGCCGCCGAACGTCACCGCGGTAACCGATGCTGCTGCCGTACATGCCACCGAACCTATCTTGGTGCTGGGATTCTGCGCTGCCTACGCACATCTACCCGATCGGGGACCTGCGCCTATTCCCCTTCCCTTCTCGATACAAATAAAAGAGAGCCCACCATTTTGGCGGGCTCTCTGCGTTCAAACGGACTGCATGTCGCCTTGTTTAGCGCGCGTGCTTGGCGGAGCGAAGCTTGCGGCGGGCGGCGATTGCTCCGCCCAGGGCGGTGCCGGCCACCAGGGCCATGATCGGGCCGTTGGAGGCGTCGGCGGTCTTGGGCGACTGCGAGGCCTTCTTGACGTGCTGGCCGGAATCCGCGTCGTAGGACGCCTTGGTCACCTGAGGCTCGGCAGC
>ULWV01006322.1_pt1 | contig 18170 bp, 16 predicted proteins | sample 1960651 | NCBI WGS metagenome assembly ULWV01 (sample SAMEA4835820, study PRJEB28245) | human gut metagenome | biome: gut microbiome; material: fecal sample | place: Denmark | collected 2008
ATTTTTGATAAAGATAATAGTCCGATTTCAGTAAAGGCACATTTAGAAAACTTAAAAAGAGTGGATGAATGTACATATGGAAAAGGTAAGTTTGTTATTAATGTATTTAATGAAAACAGGCAACCATTAAAGAATGCTAAAGTTACAGTTGAACGTACAGGTGATCCAACTGACAAAAAAGTAGCATTTACCAATAGTGAAGGTGAATTAATTGTAGGACAGTTAGATGAAGGAAGCTATCTGATTACAACACAGGCTACCGGATATAAAAAATTTGAAAAACGAGAGCTGATCAGAGAAAAAGAAACTGTATATGTTGAAGCTATCCTGATGGTGCCAAGAAATGCAGATGAAAAGGAAGGAACTATTGCAGGAACAATAAAGAATGGTGTAACAGCTGAAATTATTGATGCGGAATATGAAGTTAGAGCCGGATCAAATGCAGATATGTCAAGTGAAGTGATAGAAACTGGAGCTTCTGAAGATGGACGTTATGCTATTACATTGCCGGAAGGATATTATACAGTAACATTTAAAAAGGATCAGTATTATGATTTAAGTGTTAACATTACTATTAATAGTGATACAAGTATAGAAAAAGAAATTGTAATGGCACCACAGTTAAATACAGGCGACCATACAGGTACTATGAGAATTGTATTAACATGGGGAGAATTTCCATTAGATTTAGATTCACATTTATTAAGTGCATCTAATGACTTGTATCATGTTTATTATGGAAACAAGGAAGTATTTGAAAATGGTACAGTTAATGCAGAACTAGATGTGGATGATAGAACAAGTTATGGACCAGAAACAGTTACTATCTATGAATTTTCGGAACAGGATAACTTTAGTTATTATGTACATGATTATAGTGATAAACTTGATGAATTAACAAGTGGATTATCAGAATCAGATGCTTGTGTAAGAGTTTATGATGGAGAGAATTTAATTGCTACATATTATGTTCCGTTAAATAAAACAGGAACATTATGGCATGTATTTGATTATAATCCAAATACAAAAGAACTGACATCCGTTAATACATTTTCTTATGTAGAGGATCATTCATCGTATTTTTATGGTAAGTAATTAGTAAACTATTTAGTGCAAAAGCAAGTTGAATAATTTGGCTTGCTTTTGCAACTAGTTCAATTTATTCAGTGAGTATATTATTATGAATAATACAAAATTTATTTCAAAGAAAATACTATATATTCTAGTAGTAATGGCTGTTGTATTAACGTCCATTGATTTTGTAAAATTAACTGGTTATAAAGATATAGAGGCAGAAGTTGTAGATATTAAGCATCTGACAACAAGAAAAAACCGAAAAGGAAATTATTATGAAACATTAGAATATTATTATAATGGGCATAAATATGTTAATACAAGAAAAATAGCAAAAGGGAAGCATGCTGTAGGCGAAAAGGTTGGTATAAAAATAAATCCTAAAAATCCAAAAAAAATATACAATAAGATGGTTACGATATTGATATTAATATTTGATATTAATGTTATATTGCTAGCTTTGGGATTTAAGAAAGAAAAACAAAAATGTTAAAATGTAAACAAAAATTGGAAATTATTATAGGCATAGGAATAATAGTATTTATAATAATAGTATTTGGAGTTTTTGCAAAAAGAAATACAATGAATATTAATATTGTCAATAATGGCTGCGTAGTAACTGAAAACATATCAGGAGAATATTTAATAGAATCAGAAAATGATAAAGTAGACAGTAATGTAAAGATAGTAATAAATTGTAGTAAATTAAATAAAAATGCTTTTTATGAAGCGGAAGTAATGGTTCAGGCAGACGATTATGAAAATGTTAGATTATGTGGTGCGGAAAGTGATATAAATGGAACAAGGGTCTATACAAAGCCTGCAAGTCAGAATTGGGAAAAACTAACAAGGGTAGTTGAAGCGGATGATAAGGGAAATATAGATTTTGCTTTACAGATAGGAAATGAAGAGGATTGCTTTGATGGTAAAGCAAAAGTAAAAGGTATAAAATTGAAAGCAATTAATAATAAAGAATATCAAATATTAGAAAATAGTAGAAAAAGCATTAGGATTATTTTGAAAAAAGAAGATTGTTTAAATATTGATAAGGAAGAAATTTTAAAATGGCTGGATGTGCTTGCAGAAATCAAAGATGCCCTGGAAGAACTTACAGGAAAGCAATATGATATGATAAGTTATGTGGCTACAGAAGAGTTTGAACATTATGGTCTTGCAGGAAATCCAGTATATATTAATAGACAGTATATGACAAAAGATATGGGGAAAATCAATGAAAACATAACAAAGGAAAAAGAAGAAAAAAATATTTTGTGGGGATATGTTCATGAAATGTGTCATGTATATGATGGAGCAGCAGATAAAGAATTAGCGTCTTGGATTTTTGATTCAGAATTATCAGCTCAATTGGAAACAGCATATGTGCTAAATAAAACTGGGTATGGATATGGTGATAACAAAAGTGTATATGATCATTTTGAAGGAAGTATTCCGTTAGAAAGCGGAGTATATAGTGATGAGGGATTTTTGGATATTTTATTAAAATTTATGAAACAGCACGATTTGAATATGAAATCTTTAGAAAAGGTAATAAAATCGGATAAATTTGATGATATAACAACAATAAAAGAAAAGTTTATGTTATTTATTGAAATTCTGGCAAAAAATACAGGAGTTGATTTACGAGAAGAAATTTCTGAAAAAGAATGGCAGGTTTTAGAATATAAATATGTAAAATACAAGGTAGGATAAAATAATGAATGATAAAAGAGAAGATTATTTTTCATGAAAAGAAATCTAATGATATTTAGTAGTCATAAAATTTCTTATCCTTGAGTTGGTGAAATATGTTGGAACTGTTATCTCTATTTTACCACTTTTGGAGAAAAATTTATATAAATTAAGAATAAAAACCCGGTAAAATCAATGGGTTGCGGCATTTATCAAATGCCTGATTGACATTATAGGAAGGAGAATTTATATGGCAATTAACTTACAGAAGGGTCAGAAGATTGATCTTACAAAAGGTGGAGGTGGTTTACGTCAAGTTATGGTAGGACTTGGTTGGGATGAAGCAGAACAACCTAGAGGTTTTTTTGCACCTAAGCCACAACCAATTGACTGCGATGCATCCGCTATTTTATGTGGAGTAAATGGTAGGATTGTTAGTAATGATATCAACCAGTGTTGTGTATATTTTGGAAACTTAAGACATTCTAGTGGTGCTATAGTGCATCAAGGAGATAACCTTACGGGAGCGGGTGATGGAGATGATGAACAGATTATGGTTAATCTTCCAATGGTTCCATCACAAGTAGATAAGATTGTGTTTGTAGTAAATATTTACGATGCCCGCACAAGAAATCAGCATTTTGGGTTGATTAAAAATGCATTTATTCGCCTTGTCGATATGGATCATCATACAGAAATATGTAGATTTAATCTTTCTGAAAATTACAATAATATGACCGGACTGGTTGTTGGTGAGATTTACAGAAGAAATGGTGAATGGAAATTTAATGCAATTGGTCAGCCGGTTCAGGAAGCAAGTAGGCTGGATTCATTAATTGGGCTTTATAGATAATATGCACAAGAGGAGGAAAATAACATGGCAATTAATTTAGCTAAAGGACAGAGAATGTCAATTGAAAGTGGACTACAGCTTGCATTGGTAGGTCTTGGTTGGGATACAAATCGTTATGATGGTGGTTACGATTTTGACCTTGATGCATCAGCTTTTTTGCTGGGAGAGAACGGAAAGCTTATGAGAGATGAAGACTTTATCTTTTATAATAATTTGGAAAGCAGAAATAAGGCTGTAATACATACTGGTGATAATAGGACTGGTGATGGCGATGGTGATGACGAGGTAATTTATATTGACTTTACAAAGATTCCTAATGATGTTAAGAAAATAGCAATTTGTGTAACTATAGATGAGGCAGAAGTTAGACGTCAGAACTTTGGTCAGGTTTCAAATGCTTATATTCGTCTTGCAAAGAGAACTGACGAGTTTGATGAAGAAGGTGAAACATTACTAAAATTTGATCTTGAAGAGGAATTCTCAATAGAAACAGCATTAGTAGTTGCTGAATTATATCAGAAGAATGGTGAATGGAAGTTTAATGCAGTTGCAGCTGGATATCAAGGTGGTCTTGAAGCCATTGTTCGTTCTTTTGGTGGAAATGTTTAACTAAACCATAATATTTGAAGAGCGAGGTGTAATAGATGAAAGAATTTGCGAAAGGACAAAGAATTAAGGTTGTTTCCGGAGGAGAACTTGAAGTTATTCAAAAACTTGGCCAAGGTGGGCAGGGTGTGGTTTATAAAGTCAAATATAATGGCAAAGAACTTGCATTAAAATGGTATTTTGAAAACAAATTGAATGATCCAGATAGATTTTATAGAAACATTCAAAATAATATTAAAAAAGGTGCTCCTACAAGTGCTTTTTTATGGCCTTTAGAGATTACAGAATACTTTGAAGGAAGTTTTGGATATCTGATGGAATTGAGACCACCTGAATATAAGGATTTTTCATTGTTTTTACTTGCAAAAGCAAAATTTTGCAGTATAAATGCAGTTGTGAATGCTGCACTCTGCATTACGAATGGATTTAGGGGACTACATAATTCAGGATTCAGCTATCAGGATTTGAATGATGGAAACTTCTTTGTAAATCCTCAAACTGGTGATGTTTTGATATGTGATAATGATAATGTTGCAGAATACGGAGATGCATTGGGTATCGCAGGTAAATGCAGATACATGGCACCAGAAGTTGTAATGGGTAAGAAAAAACCGGATGTTCATACAGACCGTTTTTCGTTAGCAGTTGTATTGTACCTTTTATTGTTCTTGAATCATCCATTGGAAGGCAAGAGGACTATGTGTCCTTGTCTTACAGAAGAATTAGAACGAAAATTTTATGGTACAGATCCTGTTTTTGTATGGGATTCGAAAGATGATACAAACAGACCTGTTCGTGGAGTACATTTAAATGAAATAAAATTTTGGTCTATTTATCCAAAGTTTGTAACAGACACTTTTGAAGAAGCATTTAGCCATGAAGCGATGGTTGGTGCGGATATACAGCATAGGGTGACAGAAAAAAAGTGGCAGGAGGTATTCACTGCATTAAGAGATTGTCTTGCTAAGTGTAGTTGTGGTGAAGAAACATTTATTGATGTAACTCAACCTGCATGTAAGTGTATTAGTTGTGGAAAAGATATTCAAAGGCCGATGGTTTTGAAAGTTAAAAAGCACAATGTTGTTTTGCAACCAGGCAAATCAGTGTATGCCTGCCACGTAGTTTATGATAGCGATAATTTTAAAGAAGTTAAGGGAGAGATAATAACAAGCAGGCAGGATCCTTCCTTGGTTGGTTTAAGGAATAATTCTGATTTTAATTGGATTGCAATTTTACCCAATGGTGCATCTAAACCATACTCTAATGGGCAGGTAATTAAACTTGTTCGTGGCTTAAAGATTAATTTTGGAAATGGAAACGAAGGCAAAATAATTTAGAACGAAATGGAGAAAAATAAAATGGGATTATATGATGAAGTAGTAGAAGTTCCTAGAAGAACAATGGTACTTTTCTTTGTAGTTGATACATCAGGAAGTATGACTGGGTCTAAAATTGGTACGGTTAATTCAGCAATTGAGGAAATAGTACCAGAGCTAAAAGATATATCAGAAAGTAATGCAGATGCACAAATTAAAGTAGCTACTCTTGCTTTTTCCACTGGTGCACATTGGATAGATAGTGCTCCTGTGGCGGCTGAAAACTTCAGATGGAATTACCTTGAAGCAAGTGGTGTAACAGATTTAGGAGAAGCTTGTCAGCAACTGAATGAAAAATTATCAAGACATGCATTTATGAGTGATGCTACCGGTTCGTTTGCACCTACAATTTTTCTCATGTCTGATGGAGAACCAACTGACAATTACAAGCATGGGTTAAACAAGTTAAAGCAAAATAACTGGTTTAAAAAGGCTATTAAGGTTGCAGTTGCAATTGGCGATGATGCAAATAAGAATGTGCTTTCTGATTTTACTGGAAATATGGAGGCAGTTATCAGTGTTCGTACTCCGGAAGCACTTAAAAAATGGATTCAGTTTGTGAGTGTGCGTGCATCTGAAATCGGAAGTAAGAGTTCAAATGCAAGTACATCGAGTAATTCGGATGGTGGTGCAGAGATTGTTAGCAAACAGGATGAGTTTGTTGAAGAAATAAAAAAACAGACTGACTCTGATGAAGCGAAAGAGTGGGATTATTTTGATGAAGATGATGGTATAGTTTGGTAGCAGAGAGGAGGCATTTATATGAATGCAAAATCCTTCAATTTATCGGCGCAAGGTGCCAGTCATATTAAAAAGAATAAGGAATGCCAAGACGCATCAGAAAGTTATTATGATGAAAAAATGGCAATTGCAATTGTGTGTGATGGTCACGGTGGCAATGATTATGTGCGAAGTGCTGTAGGATCAACCTTGGCGGCTGCGGTTGCTAAGAAAAATATTATTATTTTTTTGAATGCAATCACTAAAGAGCAGTTTTGGGCAAATCCGGAAAAAAATATAAAGAATCTGGAGGCAAGTATTATAAATGGTTGGAATGAAGCAATCTATTTGCATTACAATCAAACACCATTTACGGAAAATGAATTGAGTGGCATTTCAGAAAGAGCAAGAAAGAAATACACGCAAGATGGATGTATAGAGAGCGCATATGGAACAACTATGATTGCTGTTGCAATGACAAAAGAATTCTGGTTTGGAGTTCATATTGGAGATGGCAAGTGTGTGGCTGTAAATCCAGAAGGAAAGTTTGTTCAGCCTATTCCGTGGGATCCTAAGTGCTTTTTGAATGCAACAACATCTATATGTGATTTTGATGCATTGGAAAGATTTAGGCATTTTTATTCAGAAAAATTACCGGCAGCTGTATTTGTAGGATCCGATGGAATTGATGATTGCTTTAGTAATAATGAACAATTATATAACTTGTACAAAACAATTTTATATTCATTTGGAACCTCTGAGTTTGAAATTGCAAAGAATGATTTGAAAGATTATCTTCCGAGACTTTCAGCAAAAGGTAGTGGTGATGATGTTTCAATTGCCGCAATGTTTGATTTTGACATTGTTCCAGAACTTGAAGTTGTAAAGGATTTCGATAGAGAAAAGGAAAAGGCTAGAGTTGAAGAGAATGCTCGTAAAGAGACCAAAAAGAATGAGGCAGAAAAAAGGCGGGTAGAAGAGGAGCATGCAAAGTTCCAGCAGGAACATAATATACGCATTAAAATGGGCAGACCTATGAAATTCTGTATGGAATGTGGGGGAAAACTTGTACCGGGTAAGAAATTCTGTCCATCTTGTGGTATGAAGATAGAATTAAATGTCATTAAGCAGGAACCACCAAAATTAAGTGATGAAATTCAAATTATTCCAGTTAATCATGGACCTGTAAAGAAGAAAATTAGCGATAATATTGAACAAAAACCAGGTGATTCTGTAGTAGATACTGTGGGAGTTTCTTTGTTAGATATGGCTGATAATCAAGTAACTGAGGATGACATAGTTATGACTGATGAAGAAATAGTTAAGGACAGTGTTGATATAGATGATAATACGAACATGAAATCTTCAGATGTAGTGACAGAAGATAGTGAAGTTGGGTTGGCAGATTCTGCTAAAAATGTGCAATTGAATTCAGATAATTATATGCCTGAAGATGATTCAAATAGTGCCGATACAGAAACCAATGGAGAAGCAAAAAGTGATGAAATAGTGTAATTTTATTCGCAAAAAACAGATATTGAGGTTTAAATGTGCAGATATATCTCATAGCGGATATATCTGCATTTTTATATTGGCGGTGAAAAGATGAAGTGTCCTAGGTGTGGGAAGATATGGAGTGAATTTAATAGTATAGCTGGTAATACATACATATGCCCATATTGTGGGGATAACTTTGTATCAGATGGTAAAGTTAGAGATGACATAAGTCAGATTCTAAAAAAAATGGTTGATGATTTTGGAAAAGATGTATTGTTAGACATAAGCAGAACAAATGCATTACTTATGGATTATGCACCACACTCTGAAAAACAAAGAAAATTAATAGTAATGGTTCTGAAAGAGGGGACTCTACTCCGATTACTAAGCTTAATTGATAAAACAGAAGATGAGAAAAAATTGGGAATCAATAAGTGTGTAAAGAAACTTGTTTCAGATATTTGGATTACAGAGGTTGCAGCAAGATATGCAATTACTGTTTTAGCGAATGCTGTTGGTTTATTATCTGGAAGTGATTTTGAATTAATGGAAGAACCGTCTGCTCCGAATAGCATAGCAAATAATACTTACATGACTTATGAAACATTGTTAAAGGGAACAGAATATAAAAACGAAGATGAAATTAGGAAAGCCTTAGAGAAGTGTGATTGTATTGGTTTTAAAGCTTTTGCAGCACAGTTAATGCTTGAAAATATAGATTTGCCAGTATCAATTAAAAAGATATATCCGAAGGCTTTTTTGAATTGCACCAATTTGCATTCAATTACATTGCCCCAAGGAATACAGTCGATTGGAACATGTGCATTTGAAGGATGTTCATCATTGGAAAAAATAAAAACTTCAGATAGAGGAAACTTTAAAGTATTAGAAGGAATTTTAATTGATAAAAAAGAAAAAAAGATGGTTAGAGCTGAAAATTCTGCAAAGAGAGAAGATATATCAATTACAAATGGCATTGTTACAATAGCAAAGAGAGCATTTGATAGATGTCCTGTAAAGACGATATCCATACCTGCTTCTGTTGAAAAAATAGAGGAAGGTGCATTTTTCTTAACAATGGAATTGGAAAAATTTGTTGTTGATGAAAAAAATCAGTTTTTTTGCTCTATAGATGGTGTACTCCACAATCGAAGTGGGGAAAAGCTAATTAGATATCCTCAAGGAATGAAAGAGATTAGTTATTATCTTGAGGATTCTGTTGAAGAAATAGGTTATCAGGCTTTTAGTTGTACTAAAAACTTACAATCAATTACATTTACTGGCGTTCTAAAAAAAATTGGAAGCAAAGCATTTGAATTTTGCAATAATCTTGAAAATCTTATACTTCCGGAGAGCGTAGAGGCCATTGGAGAGAGAGCATTCCAGTATTGCGTAAAATTAACAAGTGTGATGTTGTCGAGAAGTATTGTTGTAATTGGAGATTGCGCTTTTTACAATTGTTCCGCATTAGAAAAAATTAGTGTTCCTAAAGGTGTTGAACAAATTGGAAATTTTGCATTTGCAAATTGCACTAAGTTAAAAAGTGTAATAGTACAAGATAATATATCTTTTATTGGAGATAGTGCCTTTGGCAACTGTCCTGAGATTGAAGTTTCAATAAGGAATAATGACTATGTAGAGATGTATTGTAAATCAAGAAATATAACATATAAGAAGATTTAGTGTGTTGAGGTGATTCTGTATGACAATTCAAGAGCAGTTATGTAAACTTAATAATACTTTTGAAAAATTGCATAGCGATTTTATGAGGTTTGATTCTGAAAAGAGGAATTTAGATTCTAAATATACTTCTCTCTTGTTGCAGGTAAAAGTTAAGTATCAGCAAGAAAAGGACAGGTTAGAAGCGCAAAAGGAAGAAGTACTGAAATATTACAGAATTGCAAAAGATAATTCAAATAAGGAATTAGTTCATAGTGGAGTTTTACCTCGACAACCAAATTTGGCAAAGCTTAACACAATGATTGAACAGGTTAATTCGTATAGCAGAACCGATCCCGTAGCAGGTCAGATTATTGATTTATGTAATGCTTATATTGCATATTTAGAGGATGATATCAGGAAGATAAATCAAAGAGAGTCTGATGAGATTAAAAAGGTTTTAAATAGCAAAGAGAATGAGGCTAAAAATTTAGTACAGAAAAAAAAGAAGGTTCTTTTTGATTGTGAAAAATATCTTCATGGGGATGATGTTAAAAATTTAGCTGCACTTTTTGAGATGATTCATAATTCTTATGAAATTACACCTGCTTATTTTAATAGCTGGAGTCAGAAAATTAAACGTAAAAGAATGATGTTGTTAGGATTTAGCCAGTATCTTGTGGATGTACCACAGATGTTGTGTCCGGTGTTAAAGGGAAGTCTTGGACATCATTTTGACGAGAATTCTAAAATGGTTAACTGTCCTTGCGGATTTACAACAGATACGTCAGAAAAAATATTTGTTGAGTATACAGATTTTAATGAAGTGCAGATGAAGCAAGGTATTCAGGCACTTATTCTAAATTTTTTAAGATATTTTAAACCAAGCGAATATAAGGTATCTGTGTATGACTATATTCATTATAATGCGGATGTTTTAGGACCTTTATATGTATTTTCAACTGGCAAAAATGGATTCATTGATATAATTCCAACTGATGAGAAAAGCTTGAAACAAAAAGTTGCAATGATAGCTCAGTATTATAGAAAAGTTGAGTCGAAAATAGGCACACAGAGCGTGTATGACTTCAATAAATCATGTAAACCGGAAGAAAGAATACCACTTAGAATACTCATCATCAATAGGGGTCAAGAAAACTTTGATTTATTGCAAGAGCCGGAGATGTCTTATGTGTTAAATAATGCAAAGAAGTATGGAATTACTACACTCTGTTTAGTAAAGAGCATGGACGGTGGCAGTAAGGGGAAGGATAGAGAGAAGAAATTTTTGGCAAAGGCGGCGGACTCTATTCGAATAATAAGTGATTCTACAGGAGGTTTCTATATCAAGAATGATGTGGAATGGATGAAGTTCAAATGGATTACATCGGTTAATAGCATTCCTGCAGATTTTGTTATTAAGGTGGAAACTGCAGTTAAGCCTGCTGAAATAGGAACAAAGTATTTTAAAAGATATCGACCTAAAATGCCTGCAAGATCGCAGGGAAAGAGAAAACCAGTTTTAATTCCATTTGCAATTAATGAAGATGATCAGGTTATGGAGTGTAGCTTTGAAAATGAATTATTTGCAGCATACATAAATGGTGCAGCAGGTTCAGGTAAATCAACATTGCTTCATACTATAATTGTGGGATTAATAATGAATTATCATCCTGATGAGCTTGAATTATGGCTTCTTGATTTTAAGATGACTGAATTAAAAAAATATGCAGACCATAGACCGCCTCATATTAAATATTTATTATTGGAAAAATCAGAAGATCTGGTATTTGATATAGTAGATAGTCTTGAGAAAGAGATGAATAGTCGAAAGTTCATTTTTTCTCAAAATGGATGGCATAAACTTTCGGATGTACCAACCAGTGTTTATATGCCAGTTATATTCATTATTATTGATGAGTTTGCACAGATGTCTCAGATACTTAAGGATACTAAGGGTTCTGGGGTTGGTTCGGATTATGCAATGAAACTTGAAAACATTTTAAGAGAAGGAAGAGCTGTTGGATTTAAGTTTATATTTTCAAGCCAAACATATAGTGACGGGGTTGAAGGACTAACTGAGTCAGCCAAAAAGCAGATTCAGCAAAGACTTGCAATGAAGAACACATATCAGGAAATAAAAGATACACTAGCGTTATCGTCTGATGCTATAAGCCCCGCTATTCAAAATGCAATGAATACTTTACCACCATATGAATCCTTATTTAAGTGGTTAACACCAGATGGAACACTTAAAATAGAACACCTGAGAAATATGTATACGGAAGGCAATCAAGTGGATGATTTAATTGATCAGATTGTATTGCATATGCATTGTACTAGCAATTTACAAATACAAGATGAAACAAGTTTTGTTGATAAAAAACCTGTACTTATTGATGGAGCACAGCCCAAGACATTTAAGAGTCAGATATCGTATTATAAAGCATACGAGACATCAGATGTTTTAGAGGAGTTGGATGATGACGATATTCTTATTTATCCTGGAGTTCCATGCAGTTTTAGTATTGCAAGACCATTTACAATGATGAATGACTCGGCAGAGAATATTCTTATCGTAGGTGGCAATCGTGAGAATGAACTGAGTGTTGTTTTATCAATATTAAACAGTTATTCAAGAAAACGGAATCCAGTAGAAATATGGGCAAGCGAAAAAAGTTCTATGTATAAGCGGTATAAAGCTTCTATTTTAGAAAAATATGACGCAAAAATATTTTTAGATGATATTTGTGACGAAGTTAATCAGATAAAGAAAAAGGTGCAAAAGAGAGTAAATGAAAATCGTTTGATTCTTGTCTTAGGTTATGAAACTATTGCACAAGAATTAGAATTGTTAGATTTTGAACCAAAGGAAAAAGAGAGCACAGTTTCAACAAATATAGAGGCTCCTGAAGATTTATCTGAAGTAGTAGCAAGAGCAAAAGTATGTGGTAATCCAGAAGAAGGAAGACGAATTATAGAGGATTATAATAAACGGGTTGCTGAGTATGAAGCTAGTAGGAATGCAGAAAAACTAATAGAAAAGCATATAGGAGAATATGATGCGAGAGATGACATTGAGTGGATAGTGAAGCGAGCATCATCGCTTGGAACACATTTTGTTTTCTGTTTTGAACAAGGAAAAGATTTTATAAATATAAAACTGGATGAAAGAGCTTTTAGACATAGAATTGCGTTTGCTATGTCTAGGGATGATTCAAATCAGATTATTGGTAATCGAAAGGCGAATGAAATTGGAGAAGGGGTCTGTATTTATACTGATGGTAAAAATACTTTTACAATGCACCCTCACCTTTATAGGGGGGTTCCTTGTAATGGCTGGCAAATTGACGATGATGGAAAGGTGGTTCAGAGAGTATAAGGTATGGCAAAATATGCAATTAGTTCTTCTGGTGAAGCCAGTTTGCGTCAGCTTGCTTCGGATATAAAATGTTTTTCTGCAAGCAATTTGGAGGCTGGAAGAAGATTAAAAGAAGTTACGATGTTTGTTGAGGATGGTCTGGGAGCTTACTTGGCTGATATTCTGGAAATAATTACACAGACCCAAAATTCAGTTACTCATAGTTCTGGAAGTCTTGAAACGTTAGCACAAATGATTTTACAAAAAGCAGATGACATTTCTGAACTAGTTGCTATGGGCTTAGGAGAGAAAACACCATCCGCAACTATAGTAGAAAAAATGTCGCAGAATGTATTATGGAGCGATGTTGAATATGCTGATATGTTTGATAAAATTCAAATAGCTAATAGAAATAGCAGCATTTTAACGTGGGTTGGAGCTCAAGGTAATTCATTAAGAACTCCAATAGATAAATCAGGTGAATTATATCAGCAGCTAAGAAGTTTTGGGGTGCTTGGAATACCATATAGTAATGGTGATGTGGATTTTACTAAAGTGTCAAAGTATGAACTCGAGTTTGCTGAAGCAGAAGAACTGTATAAAGATTTAGGTACTGCAATTACATTTGAAGATTTGATGACAGACAATGTAATGAAATCAAGAACTGCTCTTAATGGATTAATACGTAATAAATGGCAGAAAATGGCAAAACAACAGATTGTAGATAAAATTATATCAGATGATCAATTTGCAAGAGATTTTTCTGCAAAAACAGGTGTAAACATTAATGTAATAAAAAATGTAACTAAATTAAATTCAGAGTTGAAAAGATGTGGATTAACATTACACGAAACAACAGATTGTAAGAGAATTCAGTTTGTTCCTACTATAATTCATAATGCTTTTAAACATACTGGGGGAACTGTTGAGATGCTGGAACGGTTAATGAATGGCGACATACATTTTAAAGTTGGTGTTTAGTCTTTTGGGATGATATAAAAAACGAGATGATGAAGTGGCTAAATATGCAATAAGTAAAGAAGTTGAAGAACTAAATTAACTTGTAAATAATTTGCTGATTAACACAAACAATATGGTTGAAACAAATCAAAAACTTGCTCAGATTACTTTATCATTATATGACAACTTCAGAATTTATGGAGATGAGAGTATTGCTATAATTCATCGGAATAGAAATACATAGTAGAAACAACATATAAAATAATTAGGAGGACAAAAAATGGCAGGAAAGAATGTCGACACAGATGCATTACAGCAGGCAGCAAAGGCATTAGGAACATACATCGCAGATGTATCTAATAATGTAAAGAAAATGAAAGATGCAGCAGTAGATTGTAAGGACAACATGGGAAGTGATGTAGTAAGTCAGAAGGCTATTACAAAGCTTGAAGAGTGCACAAAAGACCTTTCGCAAACATTAAAAGAAGCACAGGACTTACAGAAAAAGATTCTTGATAAGAAAAAACAAATTGAAGATTATGGTAGTTCATTCTAAGGAGGTGTTTCTATGGCAAAGTATGGAATAAATAAAGAAGGTGTAGCTTCTTTAAATCAGTTAGCAAATGATTTGGGAACAATTAATAAGGATATCGAGGATGATGGAAAAAAATTGAAAAGTACGGTTTCGGGATTAAGCGACAACTTGGGTATCTACGAAGAGCAGATTATTGAACTTATCGATAAAGTTAATACTGAACAGCAAAAAGGGAGAGATTCCATTCAACAGTTAAGTGCAAAAGTTAAGAAAATGGCAGATGATGCTGACGCACTGGTAAATATGGGATTAGGCTAAAGGGAAAGGGGATAGAATGATAGATGAATTCAATACCAAAGAGCCCTATTAAGGAAGGTATGAGGCAGCAGCATGAAGCCCAGGCTGCTGAGAGAGAGAAACAGATAAATAATAAATTAAACAATGATTGCAATAATCTGCAGAATAATGCAAGAAACAGGATAAATCAGATACATGCAAAACCACTTCCAACAACAACCCCGTGTTGGATTATGAGTATTGTGCTTGGAATTCTTTTTGTTAGATTTAGTGGATTTATTGGTTTTCTCATCGGAGCAGCTTTTGGTGTCGGTATTTATTTGTTCTGGGTCAATTCAATTAAGCAGGGTAATAAAAATCTTGAGAATGATAAAAGACGTATTCAGTATGAAGCTGATGAAGAAACTAATAAATTAAGGCAAAAGGCTGCAAATGAAATTAGAGTAGCATATGCTGAAGCGGATAGGAAAACACAACAAGACATTGCTCGTTATGATGCCAAGGTAAAGAAAAATTGTCAATCAATTTTGCAGAAACCGGATGCGTTTAAGCTAATGGTAGACTACACGGTTAAAATGTTTGAAAGAATGGTTTCACATGCAGATTCTGCATCTAATCGAAAATTTGTTGAAACGGATCTTACATATAAAGTTGAAGTTTATGGTATTTGTTATAAGTATCAGAGTTCATACAGTAATCCAAAAGACGATTTTAATTTTGATAGAGAACGTTATCGAAACTTAAATACAAGAGAAGAATGCGAAGGATTAGCTCAAGCAATTGCTAAAATGACTATTTCTAAGATGAAGAGTAAGTTTCCGCCAAATTCCCTAACAATAACCGTTGCTCATATTGATGCGGAGGTAACAATGCATTTTAAGTCTGCAAATAAGAATTATGTTCCTCCAAGGGATATATTCTAAAACAGTACGATTATAAAATTTGTATATTGGAGCAACAAGTTATCAATAGAGGTATTTTTCCAAGCATGTCAGCCATATTCTAATATATTAGAGTTACAGTATAGAGTGAAAACACATACATTATTGGTTCCTGATGATGAAGCTATGAGTAACACTATTAATATGCTTAACAACCTATAAGGAGATGGAATTATGAGAGAAGATGTAAGAGAAGCCAATGTAGTAATGGCAAAGTGTAAATTATCAAAAAGCCCGTTTGGTATTCGTATTGAAAAACGTACAAATAATGTTTGGTATTGTACATGGGCTTTTAAACTTTCCGAACAAGTCGGAAACAATGAAGGATATGGAAATACAATGATATCAGGGCGTGTTGATATGGATCCTGAATATCCAGGATGTCCTTATTGTGGAGGAAATGGTTGGGTAAGTTGTGGCAACTGTGGAAAACTTACTTGTTATAATGGTGAGGATAATAGATTTACTTGTGCATGGTGTGGACAGAGTGGTAAGTTACAGGTAGCAGAAACGTTTGACCTAAGTGGAGGAGGTTATTAGTATTATTAGCCACAGAAGGATTTAATATATTTGTAAATTGATAAAATGGAGGGATAACTAATGAAATTTAGATTAGTTGGAACGACAGTTCCTGCAGTTGAAGTATTTTTTGAACAAGCAGGAGAGGAAATGATAACTCAGTTTGGTGGAATGTCGTGGATGTCAGAGGGAATAGCAATGTCATCAGATACGAATGGTGGATTGCTATCAGGATTAGGTAGAATGTTTGCTGGTGAAAGTATTTTTATGGCTAGATACAGGGCACAACAAGCTGGGGCAACAATCGCTTTTGCTTCAACGGTTCCTGGAAGCATTATTCCTATAAAAATGAAAGCTCATCCTAATGGGTTGATATGTCAAAAGGGTGCATTTTTATGTTCTCAATCCACAGTAAATTTAGAGATTACTTTTTCTAAAAAATTTTCATCAGGACTGTTTGGTGGAGAAGGTTTCATTCTTGAAAAATTAACTGGAAATGGAACTGCATTTCTAGAAGTTGATGGAGATGTTGTTGAAAAGGAATTAAAACCAGGAGAGGTTATAAAGGTTGATACCGGTAATGTTGTAGCATTTCAGAACGGAATGTCATATGATGTTGAAATGGTACAGGGTTTTAAAAATATTTTATTTGCAGGGGAAGGATTATTTCTTACTAAGATTACTGGTCCGGGAAAGGTAATCCTTCAAACACAGAATATTAAAGAATTTGCAGGAGTGTTATCAAGATTCATGTCCACAAATTCTAGGTAGTGTCGATTATGAAAAAAGGTGTAAAACGATTTGAAAAATGAACGATATTATTACAGCATAATGTCTCCTGATGAACAGAAGGCATATAAAATGATTTATGATGGGTTGAAAATGCGGGCTTTTAATATTGGTTTAACATTAAATCTCAGGCCGGCTCAGGTACAAAAGATTTACCTAAAAGTCTTGTATGATAACCCATTGTTTTTTTATGTGAATCAAATGGTTATTAAGATGACCGGGGAACCAGGTTATTGGATTCTGCTCCCAGAGTTCTTGTACACTAATAGAGAAATAGATGAAATTACAAAGCAAATTCAAAAAGTGGTTAATAAGGTAGCTATAAAAGCTAATACATTTAAAGCTAATGAGTTTAAACTTGAGAAATATCTACATGATACAGTGGTTAAGAGCGTTGCTTATGATTATGATTCACTACAACAGGAAGACTGTTTTGATGCACATTCAATTGTAGGTGCATTTTTACATAATAAGGCAGTATGTGAAGGCATTGCAAAAGCATTTAAGCTTCTTTGTAATGAATTTGGCATTAAATGTATTGTTGTTTTAGGAAAAGCAGATAAAGAAGGAGATTTTTCTGGAGATAAATATCATGCGTGGAATTTGGTTAAAATTAGAGAAGAATCATATTATGTAGATATTACTTGGGACAATATGTATGATACAGATATACATCATATTAGTTATGACTATTTCAATGTGACAACTAATGATATACTTAAAGATCATCAGCTGATAGGTGGACTATTACCGCTTTGCGAGTCAACTAGATTGAATTACTTTTATAGTACAAAGAGTTTTGTGAGTACATATTCGGAGATTGTTGAATTGATGTATACAAGGTTTGATGCTAAAGAGATTATGTTTAAGGCGAATACAGACAAAGGAGAATTTCAAAGAATAGATGAACTCAAGGAAAAGACTGTTTTAGCAATTAGGCATGTCATGTTTACAAGAAAAAAAGTGAAGCCTTTTGCTCTTATGTTTAATGAACTTCATAATATTGCTAAGGTCATATTTATGCCTGAAGAACGGAAGAAAATAGACTTAAAGAAATATTAAGTCAGATAAAGTATAACAAGAAGAATTCAGAAAGACAGAATAAAAGATAGATTCGTATCTTTTATTCTGCCTTTTTGCATATTAAAAAGTATATAAGGTGTGACGAACTGGATGCAGATAAAAATCATATTTGTCACAAATTGAAAAAGTAAAAAAAGTGTGATAATTTAGTGAACAAAGAATAATTTTTTTAGGTAATTGCAAAACACTTAAATTTTTGCAAGTGTATATG
>ULWV01058493.1_pt1 | contig 17829 bp, 14 predicted proteins | sample 1960651 | NCBI WGS metagenome assembly ULWV01 (sample SAMEA4835820, study PRJEB28245) | human gut metagenome | biome: gut microbiome; material: fecal sample | place: Denmark | collected 2008
CCGCAAGGGCGCATGGGTTCGAATCCCATTCTCTCCGCTCGTTTTGTTGAAAAACAAAATGAATTAATCATCATTATTATTCAGGTAATTGGAGAAGTACCCAAGAGGCTGAAGGGGCTCCCCTGGAAAGGGAGTAGGTCGTTAATAGCGGCGCGAGGGTTCAAATCCCTCCTTCTCCGTCCAATGGGAAAAGGCATGTATCATATGGTATATGCCTTTTTTCTTGTAAGAAAACCACTTTTTCGCTTGAAATAATTAAAGTAATCACTTATAATAAAGCGGTTCATATTATTTGGATAAATAGATGTAAAAGGAGATTTTATTGTGAAACAGAGAGAACAATTTGGTTCCCGGCTGGGCTTTGTGCTTGTATCTGCAGGGTGTGCGGTTGGACTGGGAAATGTCTGGAAATTTCCGTATGTCTGTGGGCAATACGGAGGAGCAGCATTTATTCTGATATATCTTATCTTTCTTGCACTTTTAGGTGCACCGATTATTGTGTGTGAAATTGCAGTGGGAAGAGGAAGTGGAAAAGGTATTGCAAAAGCTTACAATGAACTGGAACCAGAGGGAGAAAAATGGCATTTGCTGAAATGGACAGGTATTGCAGGAAATTATCTGCTGATGATGTTTTATGCCATGGTATGCGGCTGGATGTTTAATTACGCATATAAGATGCTGACAGGAAAGATGAGCGGAATGGACAGCAGTATGGTAGCCGGTAAATTTCAGGAAATGTTATCCTCATCAGGAGAATTGCTCATATGGACTTTGGTCGCAATTCTGGTTGCGTTTTCCGTATGTGCATTAGGACTCGAAGGCGGTATTGAAAAGATTACCAAAGGAATGATGGTAATTCTCATTGTACTTATGATTGTACTGGCAGGACATTCCCTTCTTCTTGATAATGCGATGGAAGGGGTGAAATTCTATCTCGTCCCGGATTTCAATACCGTATTGGAAAAAGGAATCGGAGAGGTTATTTTTGCAGCAATGATGCAGGCATTTTTTACATTAAGTGTCGGCATAGGTTCTATGGAGATTTTCGGAAGTTATATGTCAAAGAAAAGAGCCATTACCGGGGAAGCCGTCAGCATTATTGGAGTTGATACATTTGTGGCACTGATGGCTGGATTTATCATTATTCCGGCATGTTTTGCATACAATGTGGAACTGGATTCCGGTCCTTCCCTTCTGTTTATTACACTGCCGAATGTATTTAATAATATGGCAGGCGGAAGAATCTGGGGCTGTGCGTTCTTTATCTTCATGTCATTTGCAGCATTGTCAACCGTAATCGCGGTGTTTGAAAATATCCTGTCCTTCTTTATGGATGGTATGGGATGGAGCCGCAAAAAAGCCGTTCTGGTTAATATTGTTGCGATATCCATACTGTCATTGCCGGCGGTGCTGGGATATAATGTCTGGTCAGGAATTCATCCTGTCGGAAGTCAAAGCACAATCATGGATCTGGAAGATTTTCTGGTATCTTATAACCTGCTTCCGCTTGGAAGCCTGCTGTTTGTACTTTTCTGTACAAAGAAAAACGGATGGGGATTTGAGAATTTCCTTGCCGAGGTAAATACTGGCGAAGGTATGAAATTTCCAAAGAAAATCAGATTTTATATGACCTATATTCTTCCATGGATTATCGTGGTCATTTATCTAAAAGGCTATTATGATATGTTTTCACCAATGGGAACAAAAGTTCTGATTGGCTGGATGATCTTTGCCGCAATTCTTCTGGCTGGAATTTATCTGATATCATTTGGTATATTAAATAAGAAAAAGAAGAAAAATAAATAAAAAATATACAAAATGCATAAATACCTTTTAAAATTGGATTTCCTGTAGTATAATAAAGACAATATTTATAAGCTTTTATTATGGAGGAAAAAAATGAGCGAAAAGGAATTAATGTTAGATCCTGTACATGAATGTATGAGTCGGGATGAGATGGCAGTTTTGCAAGGAAAAAAGCTGGTGCGGACAGTGCAGAGATGTTATGATAATGTTCCGTTTTATCATAATAAGATGAAAGATATGGGACTCGAACCGGGAGATATCCGTGGAATTGAGGATATTGTCAAGCTGCCGTTTACCACAAAGGAAGATTTGCGAAATAATTATCCGTTCGGACTCCGGGCAGTACCACAGTCCGAGATTGTAAGAGTGCAGGGAACATCCGGTACGACAGGAAAGCTGACTGTAGTGCCTTATACCAGGCATGATGTCGATGTCTGGGCGGAAAGTGCGGGAAGATGTCTGACTATGGCAGGATTGACAAAAGAGGATATCATACATGTCTGCTATGGTTATGGATTGTTTACCGGCGGTCTTGGTGCTGATTTTGCGGCACAGCGGATTGGAGCAATGGCTGTACCAATGTCAGCGGGCAACACGGCAAGACAGATCATGTGTATGGAAGATTTTGGAGCGACAGCACTGGCATGTACACCGTCCTATGCACTTTATCTGGCAGAGTCCATTGCAGAAGCAGGAAAAGTAGATGCGATGAAACTCAGGGTAGGTATTCATGGAGCAGAGCCATGGACGGAAGAAATGCGTAAGAAGATACAGGATATTCTCCATATCGAATGTTTTGATATTTATGGATTGTGTGAAATCACCGGTCCGGGTGTTGCCATGGACTGCCGACAGCACAAAGGGTTACATATCAATCATGATTTCTTCTATCCAGAGATATTAGATCCGATTACCCATGAGCCGATGGATGACGGAGAACTCGGAGAACTGGTGTTTACAACACTCGAGAAGGAAGGTATGCCATTACTTCGATATCGGACAAAGGATCTGACCAGCATCGATTATTCGACCTGTGAATGTGGAAGAACACTTCCGAGAATATCAAAATTCAAAGGACGTACCGATGATATGAAGGTAATCAGGGGAGTAAATGTATTCCCGACCCAGGTAGAAACCGTTCTGTTATCCATGGGAGGCGATATTTCCAATCATTATCAGATGATCGTGGACAGAGAGAACAATGCGGACAGACTTACCGTCATGGTTGAGGTATGTGACAGTGTATTCTCGGACGAAATCGGAAAGCTGGATGCATTAAAACAGAAAGTGGCAGCCGGCTTAAAACAGGCACTCGGCATTTCTGTCGAAGTGAAGCTGGTAGAGCCAAAGACCATTCAGAGAAGTGAAGGCAAGGCAAAACGTGTGATCGACAACCGTAATCTGGTGTAGAAAGGGGAATGGAAATGAAGTTAAAACAGTTATCCGTATTTTTGGAAAACAGGGAAGGAAGATTAAGTGAAGTCTTAAGAATACTGGCAGAAAATAAAATCAATATCGTGGCAGTGAGTCTGGCAGATACCTCAGACTACGGACTGCTCAGAATGATTGTGTCAGAACCGTTAAAAGGCTGCAATGTACTGCGTGAGGAAGGAATGCAGGCAATGATAACAGAAGTCATCGGGATTCGTGTGCCTCATGCAACAGGTTCATTATGCAAGGCGATGGATTTGCTGCTTGCAAATAATGTAAATGTGGAATATATGTATGCATTTGCAAATGGGGAAGATGCGTCTGCCGTTGTAAAGACGGAGAATATGGACAAAGCGGTACAGGTATTAAAAGAGGGCGGATTCGACGTGTGGAGCGAGGAAGATGCCTATCATATTAACAATTAAATAAGGTATTTTTATAAATGCATTGTATTTACGAAAATACTGACAGGAAAGAACCGGTATGCTCTGCCGGTTCTTTGATTTTACACAAAATATGTTTTAAATTTAACATTATTATGATAAAATAATGTTGGGATTAAAAGATGAAAAGGTGTAAGGAAAAATACTGGGAAAAGAAAGGACGACAGAGAAAATGGATTTATTAGAAATCAGAGACAAAATCGATTCTGTTGATAAAGAACTTGTAAAATTATTTGAAGAACGGATGGATCTGTGTAAGAATGTTGCAAACTATAAAATAGAAAATCAGAAACAGGTACTCGATCCGGTACGGGAAAAAGAAAAAATTGCGGCAATCGAGGAATTTGCCCGCAGTGAATACCAGCAGGGTTCCGGTGAACTGTTCCGCCAGATTATGGCAATGAGCCGCAAGATGCAGTATAAAATGCTTGCGGAGCATGGACTTATGAAAGAAGTTGCATTTACGGAAGTAGAAAATATCGATAAGACAAATGTGAAAGTTGTATACCAGGGGGTGGAAGGTGCATATGCACACGAAGCGGCACTGCAGTATTTTGGCGAGGATGTGAATGCATATCATGTAGCATCCTGGCGTGATGCGATGGAAGAAGTAAAGCAGGGCAGGGCAGATTATGCAGTACTTCCGATCGAAAACTCAACGGCGGGATCGGTTACACAGGTATACGATTTGTTGATGGAGTATGATAATTATATTGTCGGAGAGACTTTTTTGAAAGTAGAACATGCACTGATTGGTCTGCCGGAGGCGGAAATTTCAGATATAAAGAGGGTATATTCCCATCCGCAGGCATTGATGCAGAGCGAAGGTTATTTATATCAGCATAAGGACTGGCAGCAAATCAGTGTGAGCAATACCGCAGCGAGTGCAAAGAAGATCCTGGAAGACGGGAATGTTTCAGAGGCGGCGATTGCAAGCAGGAGAGCAGCCGCCATTTATGGATTAAAGGTGTTAAAAGAAAGTATCCAGGATAATGATTTAAACACAACAAGGTTTGTTATTGTTGGAAAAGATAAAATATATGCGAAGGATGCATCAAAAATAAGCATCTGTTTTGAAATCGCACATGAAAGCGGTTCCTTATATGAGATGCTGTCGCATTTTATTTTTAATAATCTCAATATGACAAAGATAGAATCAAGACCGATTGAAAGCAGAAACTGGGAATACCGCTTTTTCATTGATTTTACCGGAAAACTGGGGGACGCAGCCGTAAAGAATGCGTTAAGGGGAATCGATGAGGAGGCTTGTTCGTTTAAAATATTAGGAAATTATTAATATATGGCAAAAGTGAGGTGTAACATATGGCAGTAAGCAGATTTGCAGCAATTAATGCAGGTTCTTATGAGCTGATGCTGAAAATATATGAAATATCGGCGGGAAAGAAAGTAAGGATACTGGATAATGTCAGATATGTAATGGAATTGGGAAGGGAAACCTATACGGAGAAGAAAGTCAGTTTTGAAACCATTGAAAAGATGTGTGATATTCTGGAGAAATTCACAAAAGTACTGGAAGAATATCAGGTAACGGATTATGTCGCGGTAGCAACAAGCGGAATAAGAGAAGCAGAGAATGCGGAGATTATTGTGGACCGGATAAAGGTAAGGACCGGATTAAATGTCCGGCTGATCAGCAATTCGGAACAGAGACTGTATACTTATAAGGCACTGGCGATGTATCCGGAAGAATATGAAGCATTCAGCAAGGGAAATACGGCAATTCTGGATGTCGGTGCGGGAAGTATCCAGATATCCATGATGGATAAGAAGAATATTGCATCGACACAGAATATCAAGATCGGTTCTATGCGTATCCGGGAATTGTTATTAAACCTCAGCGAGAATATGAAACATTTTGATACTCTGCTGGATGAACTGATTAACAATGATTTGCAGACCTTTAAGCGGATGTTTATCAAGGACAAGGCGATTGATAATATCATCGCAACCGGGGAACAAATAACCTTATTTACAAAGAATAAAAATACCGGGGATTTTGACCGCCTGATGACAACGGAAGATTTTATGGGAAGATATAAGCAGCTCAATACAAAGAGCCAGGATGAACTCGCAAAGGAACTTCAGGTGACCAGTGAGCAGGCAACCATATTGATTCCGTGTGCAAGAATTTATGGCAGGTTTATCGAGGTGGTAGGCTGTAAAAATCTCTGGGTTCCGGGAACCGATATCTGTGATGGTGTGGCGATGGATTATGCCATGAGCCGGAAAAAAATTATGGATAAGCACAATTTTGACGAGGATATTCTGAATGAAGTGCGCGGAATATCAAAGCGGTATAAGGGAAATACGGTGCATATCCAGTTCGTGCGCAGCCTTGCAGTGCAAATTTTTGATGTCACAAAGAAAATACATGGGCTTTCCAAGCGGGAGAGATTAATTCTGGAACTGGCAGCGATGCTTCATGACTGCGGAAAATATATCAGTATACACAATGCCGCAGAATGTTCCTATAATATTATCATGGCAACGGAGATTATAGGATTATCCCATAGAGAACGGGAAATGCTGGCACAGGTTGTAAAATACAACACAACACCGATGGAGCCGGAAACCGATCTGACTGTAATTAAATTAACGGCGATTTTGCGGGTTGCAAATGCACTGGATCGGAGTCATAAGCAGAAGATGCAGGACTGTAGATTTGAATTAAAAGACAGTGAACTTGTGATTTCCACAAAATCAAAGGAAGATATTGCACTGGAAAAAGGTCTGTTTGTGGATAAGGCGGAATTTTTTGAAGAGGTATACGGAATCAAACCGGTAATCAGGCAGAAAAAATTTAATGTATAAAACTGACAAAGTCAGGGATAAGGAGTTTTGTATGAATGAAAAGTATATGAACAGGGAATTAAGCTGGATCGGTTTTAATTACCGGATATTGTCCGAGGCAAGGGATAAGGCAAATCCTTTATTTGAACGTCTGAAATTTTTAAGTATTACATCCTCCAATCTGGATGAATTTTTCATGGTAAGGGTGGCATCCTTAAAGGATATGATTAATGCCGACTGTGATAAAAAAGATATTGCAGGAATGACCCCAAAAGAACAGATTGAAGCCATACTGAATGAAACACACGACTTTGTTAATCTGCAGTACTCTACTTATAACCGTTCATTAGTGCCGGCATTAAAAGGCGAAAATCTTATTATTATTGATAAGCATGAGCATCTGAACGAAGAACAGAAGAAATATGTGGACCGGTATTTTGATGAGAATATTTATCCGGTGCTTACGCCGATGGCGGTGGATTCATCCAGACCATTTCCGCTTATCCGGAATAAATCACTGAATATTGCCGCATTGCTGGAGGAAAAAGAAAGTCTTGCGGAAAAGGTGGAAGCAAGGAAGCAGGAGAAGGATGGAAAGAAGAAAGAAGAGAAGCAGGAAAAAGAACTGGAGTTCGCAACCGTACAGGTTCCGTCCGTACTGCCGAGAATTATCCGGATTCCGTCGGAAGAAGAGGGCCAGACGACCATTATTCTGCTGGAAGAAATTATTGAACGCCATATCCAGAAATTATTTATGAATTACAAGGTGGTATGTGCCCATCCGTACCGTGTCATGAGAAATGCGGATCTTTCCATTGATGAAGATGACGCAGAGGATTTATTGAAAGAGATTGAAAAGCAGTTAAAAAAGAGACAGTGGGGCGAGGCGATCCGTCTTGAGATTGAGGACAAAATGGATGACAGGCTTCTGAATATTTTAAAAGAGGAGCTGAATATCAGACAGAAAGATATTTTTCCGATCAATGGACCGCTGGACCTGACATTCCTGATGAAATTATATGGCATAGAAGGTTTTGACCAGCTGAAAACACCGAAATATATCCCGCAGCCGAATCCTGCGATTAATCCGGATGAAAATATTTTTGACCAGATTAGCAAAGGGGATATTTTACTGCATCATCCATATCAGACATTTGATCCGGTTGTGGATTTTGTCAGACAGGCGGCAACGGATAAAAAGGTGCTTGCAATCAAACAGACCCTGTATCGTGTCAGCGGAAATTCACCGATTATAGCATCGCTTGCACAGGCAGCAGAAAATGGCAAGCAGGTGTCTGTTCTGGTAGAATTAAAGGCAAGATTTGATGAGGAAAATAATATTATCTGGGCGAAAAAGCTGGAAAAAGCCGGATGTCATGTTATTTACGGAATCAAGGGATTAAAAACACACAGCAAGATTACCATGGTGGTACGAAGCGAAGAAGAAGGAATCAAACGTTATGTTCACCTGGGTACGGGAAATTATAATGATTCCACGGCAAAACTGTATACAGATATGGGACTGTTTACCTGCAGTCAGGCGATCGGGGAAGATGCAACGGCAGTCTTTAATATGCTGTCCGGATATTCAGAGCCGGCAGGCTGGAATAAACTTGCACTTGCACCGCTCTGGCTCAGGGATAAATTTGAATATCTGATCCGCAGGGAAATTAATTTTGCAAAGGAAGGAAAGGAAGCCTTTATCGTGGCAAAAATGAATTCACTGTGTGACAGGGAAACCATCGATCTGCTTTATAAAGCGAGCGAGGCAGGGGTAAAGATTAACCTGATCGTAAGGGGAATCTGCTGTCTGCGTGCCGGTGTGCCGGGACTGAGCGAAAATATATCAGTGCGTTCCATTGTAGGTACATTCCTCGAACACAGCAGAATCTTCTATTTCCATAATGGCGGCTATGAGGAAGTCTATATGGGAAGTGCGGACTGGATGCCGAGAAATCTGGACAAGAGAGTGGAGATTCTATTCCCGGTAGAAGCACCGGAATTAAAGGAAGAGGTTATCCATATCCTGAATATCCAGCTTGCGGATACCTTAAAGGCACATATCATGAAGCCGGACGGCAATTATGATAAAGTGGATAAACGTGGAAAGACACCACTGGCATCACAGAAATATTTCTGTCAGGAAGCCATGGAACGTGCCAGGGCAATGAAGGATAAACATATAGAACATACATTTATTCCAATGGAGAATGAAACGGAAAGAAAAGAGGAAAAATGATCAATCTGAATGACAATGCGAGAGAATACATCGATCTGCACGTTCATTCCAATATATCGGACGGAACTTATACACCGGAGGAACTGGTTGATTATGCAGAACAGAAAGGGCTGTATGCCTTTGCACTGACCGATCATGATACCGTGGACGGGATTGAGCGTGCATTAAATGCGGCAGAAGGAAAGACAGTCAAAGTAATTCCGGGGATTGAGATATCGGCAGAGCATGATGCAAAAAGCGATTTGCATATTCTGGGACTTAATGTGGATTATAAGAGTGAAGGCTTTTTAGAGATCGTAAAACAGTGCAGGGAGAGCCGGGATAACAGAAACCGTAAGATGATAGAAAAGGTGCGGGAGCAGGGGATTCCTGTGACGCAGGAAATCATGGACGAGAGATTCGGCAGGGTATCCATTACAAGAGCACATTTTGCAAGATATATGCAGGATGAGGGATATGTCAAATCAAAGGATGAAGCCTTTGCCAGATATCTGAATCCGGGAAAACCATGCTATGTATCCAGGGAAAAAATATCCCCGAAGATGGCAGTTGAACTGATTTTAAAGGCAAAAGGACATCCTGTGCTAGCCCATCCGCTGGTATATAAGATGGGGCATGACAGGCTGTACAGTACGGTCAATGAACTGAAGAATATGGGGCTGCAGGGACTTGAGGCATTGTATTCCTTAAATACTCCTTCCGATGATGAAAAGATGCGTAAATTAGCGGAAAATTACGGACTCTTCCTTACGGGCGGATCGGATTTTCACGGAAGCAACAAACCGGATATCGATCTGGGAACCGGAAAAGGAAGACTGAAAGTGCCAAAGCGTATTCTTGCGAATATTTTATAAGCTGCCGGAAATAATATTCTTATCAGCAGGAGGTTATGAAATGGATGCAGAGATAAGAACAGATTTGGCACTGGAAGAGAAAGAACGTTACGAAGGTACTGATGTAGAGGTAAAAGGGGTTTCGCTGGAGGAAACGATGAGTCCGGCGGGCCTCTTTCCTGTTACTATGGTAAAGATACTGAATGAGGAAGGGGAACGGAATATGCACAAACCTGCCGGTAATTACATTACACTGGAGAATTGCAGGATTGATGCGTATGACGAGGTGTTGTATGAGGATATGTCGGAGGAGATCGCAAGGCAGCTTCTCTTTGTGATAGGGGAACTGGAGAAAAAGAAGAAAATCCGAAAGAAAAAGGTAATCGTGGCAGGGCTTGGAAATCGTGACGCAACGCCGGATGCACTCGGCCCGGTTGTGACGGATCATATTGAAGTCGGAAAACATATCTGTGCAGTAGCGCCCGGGGTTATGGCACAGACAGGGTGCGAGACTTCCAGGTATGTCCGGGGCATTGCAAAGGAGCTGGATGCCGGATTCATTATAGCGGTGGATTCGCTGGCAGCAAGAAATACGGGCAGACTTAACACCACGATTCAGATTACGGATACCGGAATCAATCCGGGATCCGGTGTGGGAAATCACAGACAGGCAATGAATGAAGAAACCATGGGAGTGCCGGTGATAGCGATAGGAGTCCCGACCGTAGTCGATGCGGCAACCATCGTAAACGATGTGATGGATAATCTTATGGCGGCATTTGAAAATGCCGGAATGATCCGGGGACTTTCGGATACCATGGAAGAATTTTCCGAGAAAGAAAAGAAACAGCTGGTAAAAGAACTGATGGATCAGAAGGCAAGGGATCTGTATGTGACACCGAAGGATATCGATGAGGATATCCGGATTCTGGGAGAAATCATTGCACAGGGAATCAATGAGGCAATGGACCGATATCATGCAGTCGCTTAAGTGTAAAGCTGCGTTTATTTATAAAGAAAAAAGCTTGTATCACACTTCGTATCGTGATACAATCAGAAACAAAGGAAAAAGGTATGCTGCAGGGCAGCAGATAAGGAGGTTTTTATGGCAGTATTAGTAACCGGCGGAGCCGGATATATAGGAAGTCACACCTGCGTGGAATTATTAGAGGCAGGATATGAGGTAGTGGTAATTGATAATCTGTATAATGCAAGCAGAAAGTCGATCGATCGCATTAAGGAGATTACAGGAAAAGATCTTACCTTTTATGAAGGCGATATTTTAGACAGAGATATACTGAACCGTATTTTTGAGAACGAATCCATTGATTCCGTCATTCATTTTGCAGGATATAAGGCTGTCGGAGAATCTGTCAGAAAACCGATTGAATATTATTACAACAATATGACAGGAACATTGGTTTTGTGCGATGTTATGAGAAAACATGGCGTGAAGAATATTATTTTCAGTTCTTCCGCAACCGTATACGGCGATCCGGAGATGATTCCGATTACGGAAGAATGTAAGAAGGGAAGTCCGACGAATCCATACGGCTGGACTAAATCCATGTTAGAACAGGTGCTGATGGATATCCATACTTCTGATCCGGAATGGAATGTCACACTGTTACGTTATTTTAATCCGATTGGAGCACATAAATCAGGACTGATTGGAGAAGATCCGAAAGGAATTCCGAATAATCTTCTGCCATATGTGGCACAGGTTGCCATCGGAAAATTACAGTGTCTGGGTGTCTTTGGAAATGATTATGATACACCGGACGGAACCGGTGTCAGGGATTATATCCATGTCGTGGATCTGGCAAGAGGTCATGTGAAAGCCATTGAGAAATTCAGGGAAAACAAAGGTGTCCTGATTTATAACCTGGGAACGGGACATGGCTACAGTGTGCTGGAAGTGGTTCATGCATTTGAGAAAGCCTGCGGAAAGAAGATTCCATACGAAATCAAGCCGAGAAGAGAGGGCGATATTGCCACCTGTTACTGTAATCCGCAGAAGGCAGCAGAGGAGCTGGGCTGGAAGGCAGAATACGGAATCGAGGAAATGTGTGCAGATTCATGGAAATGGCAGAGCATGAACCCGAATGGATATGGAGAGGATTAATATGGTTTCAAAATATATTGGAGCATTGGTGGATTACGGCACAGCATGCGGACTGCTTCCGGAGGAAGAGAAGATTTATGCGGTAAATCTGCTGTTGGATATGATGGGATGTGAAGAGTATGAAGAACAGCCGCATGAAAAATTATCACTGGAAGAGATTTTAAAGGGACTGACCGATATTGCGGTGGAAAAAGGTCTGATCGAGGACGGAATAACATACCGGGAATTATTTGATACAAAGCTGATGAATGCACTTGTTCCGAGACCAAAGCAGGTCATTGACCGGTTCTGGGATATCTATCACAGGGACGGTGCAGAGGCTGCCACACAGGAATATTACAAATTCAGCCAGGATACAAATTATATCCGGAGATACCGCATCTGCCGTGATTTAAAATGGACGGTGGACAGCGAATATGGTCCGATCGACATTACGATCAATTTATCAAAGCCGGAGAAAGATCCGAAGGCGATAGCGGCAGCAGGAAAAGCGAAACAGAGCGGATATCCGAAGTGTCTGCTGTGTATGGAGAATGAGGGTTACGCAGGACGCATCAATCATCCGGCGAGACAGAACCACAGAATCATACCGCTTACCCTTGCCGGAGATAAATTCGGATTGCAATATTCTCCTTATGTGTATTATAATGAACACTGCATCGTGTTTCATTCCAGCCATGTGCCAATGAAAATTGACGAGACTACTTTCCGCAGACTCTTTGATTTTGTGAAGCTTTTTCCTCATTATTTTCTTGGTTCCAATGCCGATCTGCCGATCGTAGGCGGTTCTATTCTTTCCCACGATCATTTTCAGGGTGGACATTATACCTTTGCGATGGAAAAAGCAGAATACGAGAGTCATTTTAAACTGGAAAAATTCCCGGATGTGGAAGCCGGCATTGTGCATTGGCCATTGTCCGTCATTCGTTTAAGACATGAAGATTCCGGACGGCTGGTGGAGGCAGGTGCTTATATCCTGCAGAAATGGCGCGGCTACACGGACGAGGATGCATTTATCTATGCGGAGACGGACGGACAGAAGCATAATACCATTACGCCAATTGCAAGAAAGCGGGACGGTGTGTATGAGCTGGATCTGGCACTGCGCAATAATATCACGACAGAAGAGCATCCGCTGGGTGTATATCATCCGCATGAAAAACTGCATCATATCAAGAAAGAGAATATAGGCCTGATCGAAGTCATGGGACTGGCGGTTCTGCCGTCCAGACTGAAAGACGAGCTGGAAGAACTGGCAGAATGTCTGGTGGAAGGCACTCCGGCAGCAGAGAAGGAACGGATTGCAAAGCACAGCGAATGGGCAGAAGAATTAAAACAGAACTATGAGTTTACCAGAGAAAATGCCATGGATATTCTGAAGAAGGAAACCGGAAAAGTCTTTGTACAGGTTCTCGAGGATGCCGGTGTGTATAAATGCAGCAAAGAAGGAAGAGAAGCCTTTGCAAGATTTATTACATACTTAAATCAGTAAACTGATTCTAAATACATACAGGATTTAATAAAATAATATATAGACGGTGAAAGCCGCCTGTATATTATTTTTTTTGTGGGAAAGTATAAAATGAAAATAAGAAGAAAAAAATTCGGAGTGGTACTCTGGCTGATTCCGGTACTGGCTGCAGTCAAGATATTTCTCTGGCTGGAACCGGGCAGCATGGGAAAAAGAATAGCGGAGGATATTTCACAGAAAGCAGAAACTTTCGTCGTATATGTAATGCAGAATTCAAACATGAAGCTGGCATATGCCATGAAGGATGAAAGCGGTGTCATTGAGCGGGTGGTAAAAAATGCAAACAGTGATACAAGCAGTGTATACAGTTTTGTGGAAAATAATGATTCAAAAAAGAATCTGATTCAGTACACACCGGACAGCACAAAGAAAGATATGATGCTTGCACAGGAACAGACACCGGCAGGAAATGCGGATCGAACAGATACGGCACAGAATACCATGCAGGAACAGGAACAGACGGAAAGCCCGACGGATCAGCAGCAGGATACGCAGCAGAACCAGCAGGAAAATGGACAGACTGTGGAAGAGCAGACAACTGCCGGGGGCGGTCAGCCGTCCGGTGTGCAGGAAACATTTTCTCCGGCATTTTCCCTGGATCAGTTAAAAAACTATGATTTTCTGCGGTCAAATTTGTATATTGTTCCGGAGCGGGCGAGTGTACTCCCGCAGGATCTGGACGGCGAAAACTTGTTATCTATGGATATGAGTATTGCCAAAGATCCGTCCGTCCCGCAGATATTGATTTATCATACCCATGGAAGCGAAACATTTGCAGATTCCACGGATGATATCAAGGGGACGGGAATCATCGCGGCAGGTGCAAAACTGGCGGAATATCTGTCCTCGGTGTATGGATATAATGTCATTCACTGTACGGAGATTTTTGATAATGTCAACGGGGTGTTTGACCGCTCGAAGGCATATGATTATTCCAGGGAAACGGTGCAGCAGATTCTGACGGATAATCCGGGAATCCAGGTAATGATTGATTTACACAGGGATGGTGTGCGGGATGATCTGCATCTGGTCACGGATGTGAATGGAAAACCAACGGCACAGATTATGTTCTTTAATGGGGTAAGCCGCAGCAGTGCAAAGGGGGATATTGCGTATCTTTATAACCGCTACCGCAGCCAGAATCTGTCTTTCAGCCTGCAGGCAAAGCTGGAGGCACTGGGGAAATATCCGGATTTTACAAGAAAGAATTATATCGATGCCTATCAGTATAATCTGGATTTGCTGCCGCGGGCAATGTTAATCGAGGCGGGTGCGCAGACGAACACGGTGCAGGAAGAACTCAATGCAATGGAACCACTGGCGGATATTCTGGACAGTGTGCTGAGCGGAAAGAGCAGGGAACATCTGGGGATGTATTAGGAAATTCACAGATAATATAAAACTACGAAAAAATATTGACAAAAAGTGGGAAGTGAGATAACATAAACTATATATAACGGAAAAGAGTAATATGCATATACGATACTATTCCATTAAAATACGTTTAAGGAGAAAGGTTTATGAGAAGAAATGGAAAAAGAAATCTTGCACTGATTATGAGCTGTGCTTTAATCAGCCAGAGTCTGATCAGTGTGCAGGCGGAAACAAAGCAGCCGTCAGGGTATGATGTGGTGGAGGCAACAGCAACGGATGCAGTGCGGCCGTATGCGGCATCAGCAGAAGCAACAACGGCAGATGGGTATAAGTATACCCTGTCAGAAGGAAAAGCAACGATCACCGGTTATACAGGAACGGAGAAAAATCTTACGATTCCGGAGAAAATAGGAAGATATCCGGTAACGGAGATAGGTTATGAGGCATTTGAAGAAAAAAATATTGTATCTGTAAAGATACCAAAAGGGGTAACTGGGATTGGTTATAGAGCATTTTACGGATGTGAATATTTGAAAGAGATTATTTTAGAAGCTGGAACAGAAAATGCTTCAATATATAAACAGGCATTTTATGGCTGCACTGCTTTGAAGGAGATTGTGATTCCGGGAAATTATACCTATATAGGACAATCTGTGTTTCATAATTGTACTGCATTGAAAAATGTATATCTGGAGGAAGGAGTACAGGTAATAGAAAGGCGTGCATTTATAGGCTGTAAATCATTAGAACGTATGGATTTTCCATCTACTATAACAAGAATCGGAAGTGTAGAGGATGACGAGAATGCGGGGGATGATGTAGATTATTCTAGCGATTATGGTTATAAGGATGTACTTCGTTAGCAAGCATTTCCATTCCTGGAAATTGTGTAGAGGTAGGAGAATATGCTTTTAGTGAGTGTAGTGCATTACAGAAAGTCAGATACCGGAAAGGAACACGAGCATATGCTCAGAAGATACAGGCCTATGCATTCTCACAGTGTCCAAACCTGTATGATTTGTATCTGACGGAATCAATCTCGTTCATTGGCGATAATATTTTCTATGGAAGTCCGATGGCAGCGATAAATGGGGCAAAGGGAAGTGTAACAGAAACTTATGCTGATGAAAATTATATTATGTTTTCTGAATATAAGCCAGAGGCACTGAATGTATATTTCAAAGCCAGCAGATGGACTGCAGAACCGGGAGATGTTATAGAACTGACCGCAACCGGAGTGGGTGGCGAAGAAGATTATACCTATAAATATCTGGTACATAACAAGGACACAAATCAGTGGAGTTATATCACACCGGAGTATACGGAAAACAATGTTTACAGATGGAAAGCCGGCTCAGACGGAAACCGTGAGTTCTTTGTGGAAGTGAAAGATGCAGCAGGAACCGTAGTACGAAGCAGTGCAGTAAATGTAACTGTTGCAACAAAAAATCCATTAACCATCAGTGCAAAGAGCAGTGCGGCAAGTGTAACAAAGGGAAGTAAAGTAACCATCAGCGGAACAGCGAGTGGAGGAAAAGGAGGATATACTTACAATTATCTGGTACATAACAAAGATACAAATGCATGGAGCAGATTAACCTCATCCTTTACAACAAGCAACACATACACCTGGACAGCAGGAAGTACAGGAAACCGTGAATTCTTTGTAGAAGTGAAAGACAGCGCGGGAAAAGTGGTACGAAGCAGTGCGGTAAATGTAAGTGTGAAATAGGGAAAATCTTATAAAAGATTGGATAACATCCTCTACTATTTTATATGGCAGGGGATTGTTTTACGATATAGAAAAAAGAAAACAGGTTCAAGAAAGTAAAGAATAATCAGTTGACAAAATATAACAAGTACGATAACATAAATCGAGTACAACGAAAAAGAATAATAAAAATATACGTTATAATAGCGCATAAGAATGGAGAAAACAGTTAAGATGAAAAAGAGAACAGCAGTACTCAATGGAATCGGAGCATGGAAGAGCCTGAATTTGGCAACCGTAGGAAAGTATCAGTATCTGATGTATAAAGACAATGATAACACGGTGTATTGTTATGAACTGGATGGCAAAGAATTCAAACCGGTATACCAGAAGCAGTCGGAACTGGCAGCTTATGATGATGACCTGGGACATGGCATTACTTATGGCAGTGTTGAAGCGATAGTAGAAGATTCTTTCGACAGTCAGGATGGAAAAGATGACTTCAACATGGTCAATGCACCAAATGTCAGCGGTTCGGACTTTGACAATCTCCTTAAAAATATGGGAAAAGAAAAAATAAGCAATGCAGTGGATCTTGCGGAATTTTATACAAGATATACCGGAAATATCCTGAATTACAGTTTTAAGACAGAAAATAAAGATGAACTGACACTTGCCTGTTTTAAAAGTGGAAATTCCTATTATCTGCTGAAAAATAATAAAGAAGCGGAACTTGTCCGGTTATCCGCAGAAGATGAAATTGCGACAGAGATAGAATCCTATCCGGTTACAGCCATTAATATCGGAAAAAGTGATCTGGAAAATGCATCTACCACAAGGGAAAGTCTGGTAATACCGGAAGGCATAAAGAACATAAAATCATTAAAAGTCAATACCCTGCAGTATGTGCAGATACCGGACAGTGTGGAATCGGTAGAAAATATCGATGGAAACTTTTGTCTGACGGTATTTGGCAGCAGTAATGTGGAGAAGTATGCCAGACAGCAGAATAAACTGTTTGTAAAAGGAACGATTGAAAGTGATTTGCAGACCGGTCAGCAGCTGGCAACAGCGATGGAAGCATATGAGAAATGGGCGAAAAAGGAAGAGTATAAAAAATTTGCACTGGCATATATAGATAATGATCAGATACCGGAATTGGTATTGCAATATAGTACAAGCCATCATGCAAATGTAAGGATAAAGGAGTAAAAATATGCATAAGAAAACAATTCTTATGGCAGGCATATTAGGTATGCTTGCCACGTCCTCTGTATTTGCAGAGGAATTTCCCATCGAGGGAGTAACCATCGAGGGAAGCACCGAGATAGCCATAGGAGAGGTAGATGAGAATGGAAATCCGATACCGATTACGATTGGAAACACTCTGACCGAAGAAGAAAAAGAACAGAGAAACCCCATCCTGTCCATAGAAGAAACAGGAGAGGGGTATTCCGTCACGGTGGCACTGTCAGAAGCAGGGAAAAATAACGGAGATGCACTGGTAGACCTTACCGTGACGGAT